>ERZ778022.502-NODE-502-length-88253-cov-6.902107_pt1 | contig 88253 bp, 69 predicted proteins | sample MGYA00375752_ERZ778022 | MGnify/ENA primary metagenome ERZ778022 (study PRJEB29350, sample SAMN05389826) | bioreactor metagenome | isolation source: Thiocyanate bioreactor | place: South Africa: University of Cape Town | collected 2014-04-04 ...
GTCGGGCGTGATCGTCGCGCCCAGGTCGGGCGTGATCGTCGCGCCCAGGTCGGGCTCCTCGGCGGGCGCGGCCTGCTCCGGTGCGGCATCGGCCGCGGCGCGCGCCAGCAGCATCTGGTCCGGGGTGATCGTCTCCGACACCGCTGCGCCGTCGAGGGACGCGGAGGGCTCGGGCTCGGATGCCGGCTCCTCGGCGGATCCGGGTTCGGCGATCTGTGCGTCCTCGGGCGACGCCTCCTCCGACGCCGCGTCCTCGGACGGGACGTCGGACGCGTCCTCCGGCTCTACGACGTCAGCCGTGCCGTCCTCGAGATCGGCCGCAGGCTCGTCCTCATTCTCGGCATCCTCGAGCGACCCTGCGTCCTCAGCGTCCTCAGCGTCCTCGAGCGACTCTGCGCCGGCCTCGGGGGCGTCGTCCGCCTGCTCGCCGACGACGAGGGCGGCCTCAGCGTCCTCCTCCGGGACCTCCTCGGGCTCGGGAGCCGTGAACGGCTCCCCCACCCGGACCCCCGACGTGAGCACCACGCCGGAGCGGATCGGGTACTCCACAGCATCCGCAGCATCCCCGATGCGGATCTCGAACCGCGGCTCACCCGCGATGTAGCGCTCGCTCCACGTGGTGATGTCCTCGCCGGAGAAGCCCTCGTCGAGACCGGTGCTCACGGTCACCGCGCCGCGCACGGCGAAGCGCGTGCCGCCGGGGCCGATCAGGGCGACGGCGAACGAGCCGAGGCCCGTGATGGCGCCGCCGGAGAGCACGTCGATGACCTCGGTCAGTGCGGGCACGCCCCTGCGCAGCATCTCGGACAGCGCCACGACCTTGTCGGCGCTCGCGTCGGCGGGCAGCGCGGCGATGCCCGCGTCCTCCACGACGACCTGCCACTCACCCGGACGATAGATCACGTCGTTCATCGCATTCCTCCATCCGCCGCCGCGCGCGGGCGCGTGTCGGCAAGGTCCTCGTCCTCATCGGCCTGCACGTGTATGCCCCGCACCGACGCGACCGTCAGCGCGTCGACGATCACGACCGTGACGTTGTCGCGGCCGCCGGCTCGCACCGCATCCGCCGTGAGGATCTCCGCGGCCCGCTGCGGGTCGCGCTCGCTGCCCAGCACCTCGGCGATGCGCTCGTCCGACACCTCTGTGGTCAGCCCGTCGGAGCAGACCAGCATCCGGTCGCCGCGCTCAGCGGGGAAGAGCCAGTAGTCGGCGTCGCCGACGCTGCCCGCACCGATCGCACGCGTGATGATGTTGCGCCGCGGGTCGGTGTTGGCCTGCTCCGGGGTGATCTCGCCCTCTTCGATCAGCTCCTGTACGTACGAGTGGTCGACGGTGATCTGCTCGAGCTCGCCGTTCGAGAACTGGTACGTGCGGGAGTCGCCGATGTTCAGCACCAGCCAGTAGCCGAGTCCGTCCACCGTGGCGACGGCCACGCCGCTGAGCGTCGTGCCCGCACCCGCGGAGCCGTGCTGGCCGATGGCGCCGACCGCCTCCCGAGCGGATGCCAGGGTGTCGCGCACCTGCGCGATCGAGAGCGCGTCCTGGCCGACCAGGGCCGAGAAGTGCTCGATGACGGTGGCGCTGGCCACCTCGCCGGCGTCGTGCCCGCCCATGCCATCGGCGACGATGAACAGCGGCGCGTTCGCCAGGTGGGAGTCCTCGTTGAGCTTGCGGCGGGCCCCCACGTCAGTCGAGCGTCCGCTCGCCGTCAGGATCGGCGCGGTCACACGTAACCTCCGATGGTGACGATGCGGTCGCCGATCTCGAGCGCGTCGCCCAGACGCACGGGAACGCGAGTGCCAGGGGGGCACGCGATGCGCACGCCCTCACGCACGATCACGGTCCCGTTGGTCGACTGGCGGTCCATCACCCAGCCGCCGCGGGCGTCCGCCCCGGCCTCGAAGTGCGTCTTGGACAGCGAACGGGTCTCATCGCGGACGGCGACGTTGACCGCCCCGTCGCGCTCCTCGGGGTTGCGGCCGAACACGGTGCGCCCGGAGACGGTCGCACGCTGCCCGTCGTCCCAGGTGAACACGAGGCGGTGACCGGGGACGCTGATGCGGGTGGACTCGATGTCGTCCTCATCGGAGTCGGTCACGAGCGGTGCGGACGGGGTCGGTGCGGCCATCGGCGCAACCGGGTTCTCCGCCGTGACGGGGACAGCGGCCGTCGCATCCTGCGGTGCGGATGCCAGCTCAGCAGGCGCCGGCGCGACGGGAGGCACGGAGCCCAGACGCGCGGCCACGGTCTCGATCGGCGTCGGACCGGTCTCGGCCGGCACGGGCGCCGGGGCCGCCGGGGCTGGGAACGCGGGCGCGTCCGCCGGCGCGGCAGGGGCAGCCGGTGCCGCCGGAGCGACCGGAGCCGCGGGGGCCGGGAAGGCGGCCGGCTCGGCGACCGGCGTCACCGGCTCGACGGGAGCGGGCGCCGCGGCGGGACGCACGGGCTCCTGGGTCACGCCGGGCACGAAGGAGATCAGCGGGTCGTCGGGCAGATCGCGGTGGATCGGCGGTGTGCTGGGAACCGCATGCCGGGCCGGCGGCGACAGCACGGTGTGCTCGGCGAACTCGTCGTCCTCGGGCTGCTGCGGATCCTGCGCCGGAACAGCGGCCGGCGCTGCGGGGGCGGCGCCGGGCGCCGCCGGAGGCGCGAACGCACCTGCGGGCGAGGGCTGCGCGAATCCCGGCATCGCGGTCTGCGGTGCCTGCGGCGCCTGCGGCGCGGCGAACCCCGGCATCCCGACCGGCGCGGCCGGAGCCGCACCCTCGGGTGCCTGTCCGGGCAGGAACGGCAGCGCTCCTCCGTCGTGCTGGTGCACCGGTGCTGCCTGCGCGCGCGTGCTGTCCATGAGCATGACGGCGCCGCCGACCTTGTCGTGCCAGCCCTGGAATCGGCCCGAGCCGTCGAAGAGCACAGTGAAATACCCGACGACGATCGACGCGGCCAGGCCCCAGATGACGTTGCGCAGCAGCGCGCGGCCGAAGCCCAGCGGCGAGCCGTCGGTGGCCTTCGCCAGCCGCAGCCCCTGCGTGCGCATGCCGATGGATCCGCGTCCGGCCTGCAGGAAGGTGTAGACCAGCACCCACGCCAGGCCGAGGATGCTGAACAGCGGAGCGGCGATCAGCAGGGAGGTGAGCAGGTCCCGCGTGCTCATGACGACGACGATCAGGATGATCGTCGGGACGACCACGCTGATCGCGAAGCCGATGGCGGCGTCGATGATGTAGGCGATGGCCCGCCGCTTGATCGGCGCGACCTCGTCGAGGGGAAGCATCGTCATGAGGTCTCGCTCTCGGATCGCGTGGTCTTGCTGTCGATGTTGCCAGGTTCGCGGCGCACACGCGCGGCCGCCGCATCCTTGAGCTCCTGCAGCCGGGCTGCGACACGGCCGCCGCCGGTGAGCGAGCGCAGGCTGAGCCGCGCCTTGGTGCGCTTCCAGAATCCAGCCTCCTGGCCGAGTCCGCCGACCAGCGCGTCGACCTCCGCCCAGAAGGCGTCGACCTCCTCCTGGCTGGGGTCGTCCGGTCCGAACACCTGATCGTCGGCACGGTCGGCCAGTGCGGTCGCCGCGGGGAGGGCAAGGGCGGCCGACACGGTCGCCGCCTCCTCCACCCGGGTCCCGCCCGGCGCGAGACGCGCGCCGTAGTCGATCGCCCGGTCGGTGAGCTCGTCCCAGCCGCCGCTGATGCGGTCGGCCGTGCGCTCGGCGTTGCGGCGCGCACGACGGCGGGACGCCTTCCACGCGCCGATCACGATGAACGGGGAGCTGAGGATCAGCAGCACCAGCAGCGAGACGCCGCCGATGGCGAGGATCGCGCCGATGATCGCGAGGATGTTCGGGGTGTCGTCCTCGGGCTGACGGTCGTCCGGCACCGTCGGGGGCAGGTCGACCGGCTCCTGCGGCGGGGGCGGCGGCTGCAGCACCTGCGGCTTAGGGTCGACGCGCGGCTTGGTGTTCTGATCCTGCGGGACCTGATCCTCCGGCGGCGTCGGGTCGAACGGCAGCCAGCCGTAGCCGGCGAAGTTGACCTCGACCCAGGCGTGCACGTCGTCGCCCGTGACCTTGAAGACGTTGCCGGTCTTGCTGTCCTTCTTCGGGTAGTACCCCATCACCACACGGGCGGGGATGCCGATCTCGCGCGCCATCAGCGCCATCGTGACCGCGTACTGCTCGTCGTCGCCGACCATCTGGGTGCCGCCGATGAGTGTCGTGATGCGCTCGGCGCCGTGCCCGGCCCGGGAGAGGTGCGCCTGCGCGCCCAGACCGTGGCTGAAGGAGCCCTTCTTCGACAGGTAGGTCTCCAGCGCCCGCACCTGCGCGATCGGCGTCTTCGCGTCCGTGACCGTCTCGGCGGCGAGGGTGCTGAGCTCCTCGGGCACGTTGTGCAGCTCGGGCAGCCGCATCTTCACGATGGGGGTGTCGCCGAGCTCCTCGTCGGTGGGGATCTTCGGGAACACCGCGTCGACCTTATAGGTGTCGCCCTTGCGCAGGCCGGCGGTGACGACCGTGGTCCCTGTGGCGCTGTTGTGGTAGCCGCTGCGGCGCAGCTCGTCAGCACGGGCGCCGTCGAAGGCGACCAGGTCCTCGGTCGCAGTGCCAGGCACCCAGACGCCGCTGTAGTCGCCGATGTCGAAGCGCAACGAGGCCTGCTTGCCCTCGACCCCTGCAGCCATGTTGGAGCGCAGCGGCGTGAACGCGCTGGAGGTGCCGGGGCCGCCGTCGGTGACGTTGTAGACCACGCCGTCCCAGTCGTCCATCGCCGCCAGGCGCACACGTGCGCCCTCCGGCAGGCCGGTGACCGTGAAGAGGGTCTTGTCCACCTGATCGCGGACGTTCTTGCGGAACGCCTGCAGCGGGCTCGGGTAGTCGCGGATGTTGAACGGCGGCACGATCGCGTCGCGGAACACGTGCCGCGGCTCCGCGGGCTGTGCGACCGCGCCCAGTCCGGCACCGGCGATGCCTGCGACCGCCAGCACGGCGACCCCGCCGAGCAGCCGGCGGGTGCGCATGTGCGAGGCGCGGGTCGGGTCGACCTCGGAGACGTCGACGGCGCTGTTCTGGGGCGCCCACCAGACGCGCAGCGACATCCACACGGCCGTCACCGCGGCGAAGATCACGCCCTGCACCAGCGGGAAGGCGGGGTCGGGCACGCCGAGCGCGATGACCAGGATGAGGGCGGATGCCGCGGGGATCAGCGCCCACCACACCTGGCGCAGCCGGAGGGCCAGCGAGGCGGTCGTCACAGTCGCCACCAGAGCCACGATGAACGGGACGACGAGGTGGCCGTCCGCCGCGGACACCGGGGCCACCGTCGTGAGCAGCTGCTTCCACGAGGTCACGGCGCCGAGGGCGAGGCTCTTCAGCGTCTCGATCGTCGGCACTAACCCGGCCAGGGCCGTGTGCGGCAGCGCGAGCGCACCGCCGAAGAGGAAGTAGGCGGCGATCGTGAGCCCGGCGATGATCAGGATGCCCCAGCGGCGCCACGTGCACACCGCCGCGATGGCCAGCCCCAGCAGCATCCCGCCGAGAGCCGCACCGAGGAAGGACGGGCCGGCGAAGCTCGGCCAGAAGCCGAGCATCGCCACCACCATGAGCAGGGCGGTCGCTGAGAGGTCGAGGATCCAGCGCCGCAGCGGCAGCGGAGCACCCTTCGAGGTCGATGCGGAGGTCATGCGAGCACCTTCTGGAGAGCGAGGGGGAGCTGGTCGAGCGCTCCGATCGTGACGACGTCGGCGTCGGCGATGCGGCGGAGCGCGGGCTGCTCGACGCCGCCCTGCACGACCACGGCGATCACGCGCGCGCCGAACGGCATCCGCGAGCAGGCGAGCCGCAGGTCCTCGCTGGAGACGGCGGAGCCGCACACCAGGGCAACGACGCTGGCGGATGCCGTGGTCGCCGCCAGCACGCCGGCGAGCTCGGGCACGCCGCCGTCGCGGGGACGCGAGTGCTCCACCATGGACAGCGAGTCGAGCAGCTGCTTGCCGGTGCCGGCCGGCAGCTCATGACCCTGCACGCGCACGTCGACCTTCTGCGAGTCGCGCAGCGCGCGCAGGCCGATGGACCCGGCGACGGAGATGGCGAGCTCGAAGTCCTCGTCGCTGCGGTAATCGCGGGGCGAGCGCGTCAGGCCGATCACGAAGTGCGAGCGGCGGGTCTCCTCGAACTGGCGCACCATCATCGTGCCGGTGCGGGCCGTCGAGCGCCAGTGCACGTGGCGCAGGTCGTCGCCGGGCTGGTACTCGAGCAGTGCGTGGAAGGACACGTCGTCACGCGACAGGTCCGCCGCGGGCAGGCCCTCCAGGTCGCGCAGGAAGCCGAGGGACTGGCCGCCGAACAGCGTGGTGTTCGGGTGCACGTACAGGTCGACCGGGTCGTCGCGACGGTGGGCGCGCTCAAACAGTCCCAGCGGGTCGCCGCGCACGACGCTCACGGGGCCGACCTTGACGACGCCACGGCGCTGCGTGGGGATGGCGAACAGCTCCTCGGCCTCCTGGCCGGGAGCCAGTCGGCCGATCGAGAACTCGCCGCGGCCGGCGCCGACCGGCAGCACCACCCGCGAGGGCAGGATCGCGCGCGATCCGCGGTTGAGCAGGGTCAGCGCGCCGACCGCGCGCTCCCCCACCACCACGCGGGTGCGCGCGAGGTCGAGGGAGACGTCATACTCGGTGCGGCCGATCAGGAACAGCGCGCAGATGACGGCGACCGCGGCCAGCACGAGACCGGTGACCACGACCTCCTGCCAGCCGAGCAGCTGCCCGGTGACCCACGCCGCGACCGCGAGCGCCATCACCGTCCAGCCGAGTGGGCGGATGACGGCCGCGATGCGCCGCAGGCGGTCGAGGACGCGCGCGCCGATGACCGCGACGATGTCGCGCCATCCGGCCTCGCGGTCCGCCGCCCGGGGTGCCGCGATCGCATCCGCCGCCATCAGGCGTTCGCCCGCGCCTGGGGTGCCGCGACCGTGTCGAGGACCCGTGCGATGACGGTGTCGGCCGTGGTGCCGGCGAACTCCGCCTCCGCGTCGAGCATGAGACGGTGCTGCCACACCGGGCGGGCGAGGGCCTTGATGTCGTCCGGCAGCACGTAGTGCCTGCCGTGCGCGGCGGCCCACACCTTGGCGATGCGGATCATGGCGATCGCACCGCGCACCGAGACGCCGAGCTTGATGGCGCTGTCACCGCGCGTCGCCTCGGCGAGCTCGGCGGCGTACCGCAGCACGGCGGGCTCGACGTGCACGGTGGCAGCCAGGTCCGCCATGTCGGCGACGGCGCTGGTGGTGATCACCGCGGTCAGCCCGGCTGCGGGGTTGCGCTGCGCCGCACCGGCGAGAATGCTCTCGGTGACCGCCAGGCTCGGGTAGCCGATCGAGGTCTTGATCAGGAAGCGGTCCAGCTGCGCCTCGGGGAGCTTGTAGGTTCCGGCCTGCTCGACCGGGTTCTGGGTCGCGATCACCAGGAACGGACGGCCGACCTCGTGAGTGACGCCGTCGACGGTGACGCGCGACTCCTCCATGACCTCGAGGAGGGCCGACTGGGTCTTCGGCGAGGCACGGTTGATCTCATCGGCCAGCACGATCGACGCGAAGATCGGTCCCTTGTGGAACTCGAACTTGTGGTTCTGCTGGTCGTAGATCGTCACACCCGTCACATCCGACGGCAGCAGGTCGGGGGTGAACTGGATGCGCGAGCTGGTGCCCTGCACGGTCGCGGCCAGCGCCTTGGCGAGGCTGGTCTTGCCCGTGCCCGGCGCATCCTCGAGCAGCACGTGGCCCTCGGCGAGCATGGCCGAGAGCACCAGGCTCACGACCTCGGGCTTGCCCTGCAGCGCCTTGTCGATGTTCTCCACCAGGCGGGTGAAGGTGCTCTGGAACCAGGCGGCCTGTTCGGGGGTCATTGTCATGTCGGTGTCTCTTCTTCTCGAGTGGTGGGAAGTCTGAATCTGGGGGATGGTCGGGGCTCGGCTAGCCGAAATTGGCGCTGATGCTGCCGGGATCGCCGCCGATGATCTTCAGCGTCTTGTCGCGGGAGAAGCCGTTGTAGCAGTCGATGGTCACGGATCCTCCGGAAGGGATCTTCACGGCGTATCCGGCGTTGTTGCCGAACATCGTGCCGCCTGCATAGCATTCGATCTTGTAGTTGCCGGCCTTGAAGTCGTTGGTCGTGGTGACCTTGAACCTGTGGCAGTCGCCACCGCCCACGGCGGAGCAGCCGCTCACCGCGGCTCCGGGCCCGAGCGTCGCCTTGACGGGCGGTGAGCTGGTGGTCGCGTCGTACACCGGCGACAGCGCCTCGCCGCCCTCGGACGCGACCGCCTTGACCCGGATCTTGTGAGTCTGGTCGTACCCGTTGCCCACCGTGCGGCTGCCCGAGGTCGCCACCTGCTCCCAGCCGTTGCCGTCCACGTTGATGTACGTCGTGATGGGGCGGCCGTTGTCGGAGCCACCGGCGTTCCAGGTGAGTTTGATGGCCTTGTCGCCCGACTTCGATGCCGACCCGGTCGGGGCGAAGGGGGCGCCGTAGGGGACCACGTTGTTCGACGCGGCGGACGCGTCCCCGGGCTGCGACTGCTGGCCACCGACCACGGAGTATGCGCGCAGCCGCACGGTGTAGCCGGTGCCGTTGTTGGCAGCGATCGCACTGGAGCCGTTCCAGTTCGTCCAGGCCCCGCCGCTGAGCGAGTACTGATACCTGATCTCGCCGTCCTTCGCGCCGTTGTAGTCAGGCTTCGTGTACGAAGCGATGGCCACCTGACGATCGCCTTCCCTTATCACGACATTCGACGGCGCTCCCGGCTTGCCGAACGCGCGCTGCGGTGCGGACTGCGCACCCGCAGCGCTCGTGCCCGCCTTGTTCGTCGCCTTCACCGCATAGGTGTAGTCGGACGAGTTCGTCGGAACCGAGACCGTCTTAGACGTCGCGGTCCCGGCAGGGAGGGTCTGGTAGAGCGCACCGCCCCGGTAGACGAGCAGGTCGTAGTTCTTGACCGCGTCACCGTTCGGGTCCGCCGCCGTCCAAGTGACGGTCATCTGCGCTTCGCTGCCGACCGAGGGCGCACTGCTCACCGTCGGCGCCGCAACCGTGCCGGGCACGCCTGCCGGTGTCTCGCCGAGTGACCAGATGCTGTAGCTCGACGGGTCGGGCGCCTGGTTGTGCGCCTGCACCCGCACCTGATAGTTCGTGCCGTTCTCCAGTCCGTCCCAGGTCAGAGAGGTGACGTTCCCAACCTTCCGCTCCGAAGAGCCGCTCAGCGGCGCAGGAGAGATCTGCAGCGTGTACGCATCGACCGGCGAGCCGTTCGACTGCGGCGTGGTCCACGACACCTTCAGCGACTTGTCACCGAAGACCAGCTTCGGCGGCTGAGGAGTCTCGGGACGCACGTCGGGCCGGGCCGGCTCCGACAGCGGGGACGCCGGCCCGTCGCCGACGCGGTTGTGCGCCGTGACCTTGAACGTGTACTCGACGTTGTTCGTCAGCCCGTCCAGCGTGCACGTCGTCGAGGTGCACGTCTTGGAGTAGGGCCGGCCACCCACCGAGGTGACCGTGTAACGGTCGATCTCCGCGCCGTTGTTCGACGGCGCCGACCAGTTCAGCACCACAGTGCGATCCTCGACCGTCGTCACCCGCGGCACACCGGGGGCATCAGGCACACCCTGCACCGTCACCGTGATGCGGCCGTCGACCTCACGGTCGGGATCCTTCGTCGCATCCTGGATCCGGTAGCGCACCACCATCACACCCACGAACTTCGCACCGGGGGTGATCTCCACCTGGTCGCCGACCACGCGCGCGGTGCCGTCGCCGCTCTCTCGCTCGGCCGAGAGCAGCTTCAGGGGCGTGCCCTCGTCGGCGAACGGGTTGATGTCGTTCGCCAGCGCCGGGACCTTGTAGGTCTTCCCCTGATCGGCCTCGTCGATGGTGTCAGGGCTTGCGACGGCGAGGCTTCGCGTGGATGCCGTGACGTTCACCGAGACACTGCCCTCGACGGGCTCGGTCGTGCCGTCGGTGATGCTCAGCGACACCATCGCGTTCGTGCCCTTGGGAGTGCTCGAGGAGGCGTCCACGAGCAGCCGGGTGCCCTCCAGCCGGGCGTTGATGCCGTCGCCGGGCTGCTTCGAGATCCGGTACTGGATCTTCCCGGCATCCGCCTTGTCCGGATCGGTGGTCAGCGCGGCGAGATCCAGCGACGTCGCCTTCTCCCCCGGCGCGACGTCGACCTGACCGTTGACGAACACGGGCGGCTGGTTCTCCGGGGGCAGCACGGTGATCGGGATCGACAGCGTGCTGCGACGGCCCTTCGGGTCCTCCAGCGTCTTGCCGTCGGTGACCTCGAAGTTCAGAGCGTCGTCACCGAAGAAGCCCTTCTTCGACGTGTACACGAGCGTGGTCTCGTCCCTGATCAGGGTGTCGCCGTTGGCATGGGCGGCACTGACCTTGGACGCCTCGGTCAGGCGCACCGCGCCGCCGCCGGCGACCACGACGTAGTCGGAGAGCTTGAGCTGCTTGGTCTCGCCGCTCTTGACCTCGACAGGCTTGGTCGAGCGCAGCGCGGGGCCCAGCTCGTCGAGCGCGGGGACGAAGATGAACGCGGAAGCCTCCTGGCCGTCCTGGTCGGTGATCGTGTACCGGATCAGCTGGCGCTGGTCGGTCACCGTCACCCGGGCCTTGCGGGAGTCGACGAGCTTCGCACCGGTGTCGACGGTGACCTTGAGCCCGTCGACCGTGCCGTCGGGGTCCTCGTCGTTGGCGAGGATGTCGATGTCGGCTGTGAGGGAGTCCTTCAGGTCCTCCACGCGCAGCCGGTCGTCCCGGGCGATCGGGGGGATCAGAGGAACGTCCTTGTCGACCGTCACGAGGATGGGGGCGGTCGCCTCGGCGCCCTTCGCGTCGCGGATCGTGTACTCCAGCGACGCCTCCATCTCCTTGTCTGGCACCTTCACGACCACGCGGTCGCCGGACGCCTTCGCGGTCATGCCGGAGTCCTTGGGGACTTCGATGCCGTCCTTGACCAGGCGGATCTCGTCACCCTCGGGGTCGGAGTCGTTGGCGAGCACCGGGACCGCCACCGAGCGGCCGGGACGCACGACCACGGCATCCTTCACCGCATACGGGGCCTGGTTGGTCGCCTCGGGAGGTGCGATGCCGATGCGGATCGTGGCCGTTCCCTCGGCGCCGAGGCGATCGCGAACCCGGTAGACGACGGTGTCGACGCCCGCTGAGCCCTGGAACGCCTCGTACTGCAGGAAGTTGCCGCCGGTCTCGGTGATGCGGCCCTTCACCGGGGCGACGTCCTGACCGAGCAGTTCGACCGAATCGCCGTCGGTGTCGATCCCGTCCAGCGGGATCGGGATGCGGATGCTGGTGCCGGCCAGAGCCCGCGCGGTGAGATCGTGCGGGTGCGGGGGCGCGTTGACGTCGGCGTCCTTCGCCAGCACCTGGATGGTGATGTGACCGCCGGCCTTCTGCCCCATGGCGTCGACGGCCTCGTAGGTGAGGTAGACGGTGCCGGGCTGGTTCGCGGCACGGAAGCGCACGGTGTCCTGCGAGACGAACGCCTCGCCGTCCTTCGGGTCGACCAGCGGCTCGATCAGCTTCGGCGCGACGTGCATCACCTCGCCGTTCGGATGCACGTCGTTCTCGAGCACGGGGATCGTCACGACGTCGCCCACGCGGACGACGGCCTCGTCATCATGCGTGACCGGAGCCGCGATCTTGGAGGGGGCTGGGATGGGGATGACCGTGACGTCGCCCTGCGCGGACTTGGAGCCGTTCGAGATCGTATAAGTGATCTTCACGGGCTCGTCGAGCGCGCCCTGGTCGCCGATGCGCAGCGTCTCGTGGTTCAGCACCGAGACGTCGATGCCGCTGTGCGGCGGCACCGTGACCGACTGCACCACCAGCACGCCGCCGGCCGGGTCGGAGTCGTTCGCGAGCACGCCGACCAGCGCCTCGCTGCCCTTGGGCAGCAGCGCGACGTCGCGCACCGCGACGGGCGGCAGCTCGGACTCCTGCTTGTCGAGCACGTCGATGCGCACGATGCCCTTGGCATCCGCCTGACCCGCCGACACCTGATACTGCACGTAGTAGACGCCAGGGGCGCCCGACTCGAACGTGAACTGCTTCTTCGGGTAGTCCGGCACGATCGTCACGCCGCTGAGCGGCTCGACGCGCGTCAGGCGCAGATCGTCGCGTGCGGTGCTGGTGTCGTTCGCGGTGGGAGAGACCGTCGCGGTCTCCCCGACACGGGTGACGACATGGTCGGCGTTCGTGACGGGCACCGTGCCGCCGGCCGGCTTCACATCGAGCTGGATCGTGCCGTTCGCGGTCTCGCCGAGGGCATCCGCCACGACGATCGAGACCTCCTTGCGGCCCTGCAGACTGCCGACGGCCCGGTAGGTCATCTGGCCGTCGGTGGTGAACTCGACCTCGTCGCCGGGCGCCGCCACGACCTGCTGCAGGTAGACGTCGTCGCCCTCGGGGTCGATCCAGTCCGGGAGCACGTTGTACGACAGCGTGCCGCCCGCCTCGACCGACAGCTTGGTCTTGCGCTTGGGCTTCGGGGCGCTGTTGGTGTCCCAGTCGTACACGGTCGCGGTGACCGTGGCGGTGTCGGTGCCGTTCTCACGGCCGTCGTCCACCTGGTACGTGAACGACGCCGTGCCGCTGGCATCCTTCGGCGCCATGATCTGCAGGGCGCCTCCGTTCAGGATCGGCTGCACCTCGCCGATGGACGGCTGCGCACCAGCGAGGGTCGCGACGAGCACGTCGCCGTCGGAGTCGTTGTCGTTGTCGAGCACCGGCAGCATGGTGGTGCCGCCCGGGCGCACGCCGAGCTTGTCGTCCTCGGCCACCGGGGGCGTGTTCTCCTCCTTGCGCTCGGGGAGCGAGGTCTCGACGGTCTCCTCGGTGGACTCGTCCTGGTCCTCCGCCTCGCCCTCGGGCGGGGTCAGGATGCTCCAGTCGTCGACGCGCTGCAGGCTGTCATCCGCCAGCCAGGCCTCTCCGCCGATCACGTCGTTGAGCACGATCACGTCGCGGTTCACGCGGAACATCAGGCGCGAGCTGCGCTCGCCACCGGGGATCTTGGCCGACACGTCGTCCTGCTTGCCCGCGCAGTCGCGGAGGAAGCGCGCCGAGCCGCCCCAGGCGCCGTAGGTGCAGCCCTCGAGGAACACCGGCGCGGCGGGCGTGCCCGTGCCGCCCGCCTTCACCGTCGTGGACTCGCCGCCGTGCAGCGGCACACGGACCAGGCCCGCGGATGTCGCGACGGCCACGGCATCCGTGGCCGCGGATGCCTGCTGAAGCACGGCATCCTTCGCACCATCGATGCGTGCATGCACGCCCCCCGGCGCCACCAAGACGCCGTCGGACGGATTGAGCACCACGGGCACATCGCCGACGGCGGTGATCGTGGGCTCGGATGCGTCCTTGAGGCCGTCCAGCGCGGAGGTCTTCGCCTCCAGCGGCTCCCCCTGGGCGTCGACCGGGATGGTGACGATCTCGCCGTCCTTGGCCGACACGGCGAACACGGTGCCGTCCTGGCCGACGGTGACATCGGCGTCCTTGCCGAGCTTCGCGACCGGGTCGGTCGCCTTCACGTCGAACCCCGCGACGTCGGCGGCGCCGAGCACCCACAGCGCACCGGACTTGCGATCCAGCACGGCCGCGGTGTGGTCGCCGAGCGCGACCTTCGCGTCGCCGGGGATCGTGGTGCTGTCGGTCAGCGAGACGTTCGCGGTGTCGATCGCGGTCAGCGTGGAGTTGCCGTGGTCGACCACGAGCACGGTCTGACTCTGCTGCAGGATGTCGTAGTTCTCGCTGCTCGTGCGCAGACCGCCGTCGAGCACCGTGGACTCGTGGTTGAAGTGCCCCACGAGCAGAGCCGAGGACTTGGTCAGCCAGACACCCGCGTCGTTGAGGTCGACCTTGGCGGTGGGGAGTCCGTCATAGGCGAGGGCCATGCCGGTGAGCACGACGCTGCCGGCGACGACGCCGGCGGTCGCAGCGAGCGCCTTCGGACGCGCGCGCACCCACGACAGCAGTCTCATTCCGTTGTCTCCCCCCGGGGTCGGCCCGTGTCATTGTAACCGGGATACCTGCCCCGCCCCACTGCCGGAGCATGGGCAGGACTACCCGTGCACGAGCCTCCCCGCAACGGGTGCGACCGAGGTCCCGGACATCACGCCCGGCTATTTGGCCCAGTACCGTTTCTCGGTGTCGACGCTGTCACCCCAGCCCACGACGTCGACCCACACGTTGAGGTTGTCGCTGCCCTGCCAGCAACTGAGCTGTGCGCTGCCGCTGCCGTTCATGCTCACAGGGTACGCGGAGGAACCGATCTGCCCGCCGTCCTTCATGCACTTGACGGTGACGCTGCCGAGGTTGGCGTTCTCCCAGTTGACCTTGAACTTGTAGCAGCCGTTGACGCAGCCGCTGACGTAGTCGCCCTTCGTGACCCAGATCTTGGGCGAGGGCGGCGCACTCGTGGTGGCGCTGTACGTCGGCGAGAGCGACTCGCCGCCGGGGCTGGCGACGGCCTTGACCCGGATGCTGTGCGTCTGGTTGTAGCCGTTGCCGACGATCTTGCTGCCGGTGGTGGCCACCTTCTGCCAGCCGCCGCCGTCCACGCTGATGTACGTGGTGACGGGGTAGCCGTTGTCGGAGCCGCCGGCGTTCCAGGTGAGCTTGATCTGCTGATCGCCGGACTTGGACGCCGACCCGGTCGGCGGATGCGGGGTGCCGTACGGCCGCACGGTGTTGGATGCGGCGGACGCCGCCCCGGGCTGGGACTGCTGACCGCCGACCACCGAGTACGCGCGCAGCTTGACGGTGTAGTCGGTTCCGTTGCTGGCCGGAATGGCACTGCTGCCGTTCCAGTTCGTCCACGCCCCGCCCGAGAGCAGGTACTGGTACCGGATCTCCTCGCGCTTGGCGCCATTGAGCGCCGAGTCGGACATCGTGTACGTCACCGTGATCTTCTGATCGCCCGGCGTCGCCTTCACGTTCGTCGGAGCTCCGGGGGATCCGAACGCGCGCTGCGGAGTGGACTGCGGGCTCGCGGCGCTCGTGCCGGCCTTGTTCGTCGCCTTCACCGCATAGGTGTAGTCGGACGAGTTCGTCGGGACCGAGACCGTCTTCGACGTCGCGGTGCCCACCGCCAGGGTCTGGAACAGCGAACCGCCGCGGTAGATCAGCAGATCATAGTTCTTGACCGCGTCGCCGTTCGGGTTCGCGTCGCCCCAGCGCACCGTCATCTGCGCCTCGCTGCCCACCGACGGGGCGCTGCTCACGGTGGGGGCGGCGACCGTGCCCGGGACACCGGCGGGCGTCTCACCCAGCGACCAGACGCTGTAGTCGGAGGGGTCGGGTGCCTGGTTGTGCGCCTGCACCCGCACCTGATAGTTCGTGCCGTTCTCCAGACCGTCCCAGGTCAGCGACGCGACATTGCCGACCTTCCGCTCCGATGAGCCGCTCAACGGCGCGGGCGAGATCTGCAGCGTGTAGGAGTCGACCGGTGAACCGTTCGACTGCGGAGGCGTCCACGACACCTTCAACGACTTGTCACCGAACACCAGCTTCGGCGGCAGCGGAGTCTCCGGGCGCACATCCGGCCGCGCGGGCTCGGATGCCGGAGATGCGGGGCCGTCGCCCACCCGGTTGTGCGCGGTCACCTGGAAGGTGTACTCGACGTTGTTCGTCAGCCCGTCCAGGGTGCACGTCGTCGAGGTGCACGTCTTGGTGTAGGAGCGACCGCCCACCGAGGTCACCGTGTAGTGATCGATCTCGGCGCCGTTGTTCGACGGGGCCGACCAGTTCAGCACCACCGTGCGGTCCTCGACCGTCGTCACCCGCGGCACACCGGGGGCATCAGGCACACCCTGCACCGTCACCGTGATGCGGCCGTCGACCTCACGATCGGCGTCCTTGGTCGCATCCTGGATCCGGTAGCGCACCACCATCACACCCACGAAGTCCGACGCCGGCGTGACCTCGACGCGGTCGCCCACGACCCTCGCGTCGCCGTTGCCGCTCTCACGATCTGCGGAGAGGACCTTCAGGGGCTTCCCATCGGCCTCGAAGGGATTGATGTCGTTCTGCAGCACGGGGACCGTGATCGTCTTGCCCTGGTCGGCCTCGTCGACGTTGTCGGGACCGGCGACCGCGAGCGGACGAGTGGATGCCGTCACCGTGACCGTCACGCTGCCCTCGACAGCCTCCGTGGTGCCGTCCGTGATGCTCAGCCCGACGGTCGCCGTCGTGCCCTTGGGCGTGGTCGCCGACGCATCGACCAGGAGCTTGCTCCCGTCCAGACGCGCGTTCAGGCCGTCGCCGGGGCGATCGGTGATGCTGTAGCGGATCTTCCCCGCATCGCCCTTGTCCGGATCGGTGGTCAGCGCGGCGAGGTCGATGGACGTCGCATCCTCGCCCGGGGCGACGTCGATCTGCCCGTTCACGAACACGGGCGGCTGGTTGTCGGGTGGCAGCACCGTGATCGGGATCGACAGCGTGCTCTTGCGACCCTCGGGGTCCTCGACGGTCTTCCCGTCCGTCACCTCGAAGCTCAGCGAGTCCTTGCCGAAGTAGCCCTTCTCGGACGTGTAGACCAGGGTGGTCTCGTCCTTGATCAGGGTGTCTCCGTTGCCGTGACCGGCGCTGACCTTCGATGCCTCCGTGAGACGCACGTTCCCGCCGCCGGCGACGGTGACGTAGTCGGCGAGCTCGAGCTCCTTCGTCTCACCGCTCTTGACCTCGACCGGCTTGGTCGAGCGCAGCGCCGGACGCAGCTCGCTGAGCGCGGGGACGAAGATGAACGCAGAAGCGGTCTGCTCGTCCTGGTCGGTGATCGTGTACCGGATCAGCTGACGCTGGTCGGTCACGCTCACGCGGACCTTGCGATCGCCGACCGGCTTCGCACCGCCGTCGACGGCCACCTTCAGCGCCTCGACCGTGCCGTCCGGATCCTCGTCGTTGGCGAGGATGTCGATGTCGGCGGAGAGCGAGTCCTCGAGGTCCTCGACGCGCAGGCGGTCGTCGCGGGCGACCGGCGTCATGAGCGGGACGTCCTGGTCAACGGTGACCAGGATCGGAGCATCCGCCTCAGCGCCATTGGAGTCGCGGATCGTGTACTGCAGGGATGCGTCGAGCTCGCGGTCGGGAACCTTGACGACCACGCGGTCGCCGGATGCCCTCGCCGTGATCCCGGAGTCCTTCGGCGTCTCGATGCCGTCCTTGACCAGGCGGATCTCATCGCCCTCGGGGTCGGAGTCGTTCGCCAGCACCGGGACCGCCACAGAGCGGCCGGGGCGCACCACCACGGTGTCCTTCACCGCGAACGGCGCCTGGTTGGTCGCCTCGGCGGGGGCGATGCCGACGCGGATCGTCGCCGTGCCCTCGCCGCCCAGGCGATCGCGCACGCGGTAGACGATGGTGTCGACGCCCGCGGAGCCCTTGAAGGCCTCGTACTCCAGGAAGTCGCCGCCGGTCTCGGTGATCCGCCCCTTGGTCGGTGCGATGTCCTGGCCCAGCAGCTCGACGGAGTCGCCGTCCACGTCGATCCCGTCGAGCGGGACCGGGATGCGGATGCTGGTGCCGGCCAGGACGCGGGCGGTCAGATCGCGCGGACGCGGCGGTGCGTTGACCTCGCCGTCCACGGGGAGCACCTGCACGGTGACGTGGCCACCCGCCTTCTGCCCCATCGAGTCGACGGCCTCGTAGGTGAGGTACACGGTGCCAGGCTGCTTCCCGGCACGGAAGCGCACGGTGTCCTGCGAGACGAACGCCTCGCCGTCCTTCGGGTCCACCAGAGGCTCGACCAGGTCAGGCGCGACGTGCATCACGTCGCCGTTGGGGTGCACGTCGTTCTCGAGCACGGGGATCGTCACGACGTCGCCGACGCGGACGACGGCCTCGTCGTCGTGAGTGACCGGCGGCGTGATCTTGGACGGAGCGGGGATCGGCACCACGGTCACGTCGCCCTCTGCGGACTTCGACCCGTTGGAGATGCGGTACGTGATCTTGACGGGCTCGTCGAGAGCGCCCTGATCGGTGATCCTCAGGGTCTCGTGGTTCAGCACCGACACCGCGACACCGCCGTGCGGAGGCACGGAGACCGACTGCACGACCAGCACGCCGCCCGCGGGGTCGGAGTCGTTCGCGAGCACGCCGACCAGCGCCTCCTTGCCCGTCGGCAGAAGGGCGACGTCGCGCACGGCGACCGGAGGGAGCTCCGATTCCTGCTTGTCGAGCACGTCGACGCGCACGATGCCCTTGGCATCCGCCTGGCCCGCCGATGCCTGGTACTGCACGTAGTAGACGCCAGGGGCGTTCGACTTGAAGGCGAACTGCTTCTTCGGGTAGTCAGGCAGGACGGTCACGCCGTCGAGCGGCTCGACACGGGTGAGCCGCAGCTCGTCACGACCGGAGCTGGAGTCGTTGGCCAGCGGCGCCACCGTCGCGGTCTCGCCCACCCGGGTCACGATGTGATCGGCGTTGGTGACCGGGGCGGTCGTGCCGGCGGGCTTCACGTCGAGGATGATCGTGCCGGTGGCGGCCTCGCCCAGGGCATCCGCGACAGCGACCTCGATCTCCTTGCGGCCCTGCAGGCTGCCGACGGCCCGGTAGGTCATCTGGCCGTCGGTGGTGAACTCGACCTCGTCGCCGTCCGCCGCGACGACGCTCTTGAGGTAGAGGTCGTCGCCCTCGGGGTCGATCCAGTCCTGCAGCACGTTGTACGACAGCGTTCCGCCCGACTCTACGGAGGTCTTGGGCTTGCGCTTCTGCTTGGGCGCCGTGTTGGTGTCCCAGTCGAACACGGTCGCGGTGACCGTGGCCGTGTCGGTGCCGTTGGCGCGGCCGTCATCCACCTGGTAGGTGAACGCCGCGGTTCCGGACGCGTCGTCGGGGGCCATGATCTGCAGGGCGGCGCCGTTCAGGATCGGCTGCACCTCGCCGATGGACGGCTGGGCACCCGCCAGCGTCGCGACGAGCACGTCGCCGTCCGAGTCGTTGTCGTTGTCGAGCACCGGCAGCAGCGTCGTGCCGCCGGGACGCACGCCGAGCCTGTCGTCCTCGGCCACCGGAGGCGTGTTCTCCTCCTTGCGCTCGGGGAGCGAGGTCTCGACGGTCTCCTGGGTGGACTCGTCCTGGTCCTCCGCCTCGCCCTCGGGCGGGGTCAGGATGCTCCAGTCGTCGACGCGCTGCAGGCTGTCATCCGCCAGCCAGGCCTCTCCGCCGATCACGTCGTTGAGGACGATCACGTCGCGGTTCACGCGGAACATGAGGCGCGAGCTGCTCTCCGCGCCGGGGATCTTCGCGGCGACGTCGTTGCGCTCCCCCGCGCAGTCGCGCACGAACCGGGCCGAGCCGCCCCAGGCGCCGTAGGTGCAGCCCTCGAGGAACACCGGCGCCGCGGGCGTGCCCGTGCCGCCCGCCTTCACCGTCGTGGCCTCGCCGCCGTGCAGGGGAATGCGGACCAGACCGGCGGATGTCGCGACGGCCACGGCATCCGTGGCCGCGGATGCCTGCTGCAGCACGGCATCCTTCGCATCCTCGAGCTCGGCGCGCACGCCGGCCGCCAGGACGGTCCCGTCCGAGGGGTTCAGCACGACCGGCACATCGCCGACGGCGGTGATGGAGGGCTCGGAGGCGCCCTTGACGCCGTCCAGGGCGGAGGTCTTCGGGTCGATCGCGGCGCCCTGATCGTCGACGGGGACGGTGACGATGTCGCCGTCCTTCGGGGACACCGCGAACACCGTGCCGTCGTGCGCGACGGTGACGTCGGCGTTCGCGCCGAGCTTGGCGATCGGGTCCGCACCCTTGATGTCGAAGCCGGCGATCTCGCTCGCGCCGAGCACCCACAGCGACCCGGATGCGCGGTCCAGCACGGCGGCGGTGCGGTCGCCGAGCGCGACCTTCGCGTCGCCCGGGATCGTCGCGCTGTCGGTGAGGGAGACGTTGGCGGGGTCGACGGCGGTCAGCGTGGAGTTGCCGTGATCGACGACCAGCACGGTCGGGCCGTTCTGGAGGATGTCGTAGTCCTCGCTGCTCGTGCGCAGACCGCCGTCGAGCACGGTGGACTCGTGATTGAAGTGGCCGACGAGCAGCTTCGAGGACTTGGTCAGCCAGACGCCCGCGTCGTTGAGCTCGACCTTGGCCGTGGGGAGGCCGTCATAGGCGAGGGCCATGCCGGTGAGCACCACGCTGCCTGCGAGCACGCCGGCAGTGGCGGCAAGGGTCTTCGGACGCGCACGCGCCCACGTCATCAGTCTCATGCCGGCAGCTCTCCCTCGGCGCGCCTTCCAGCGCCCGTGTCAGCCTACGTGCCGCACGGCACACAGGTGGATGGGGAGTACTACCCGTGCCCGCGGCCACCGCCGCGGGCCGTCATTGCCAGTTCGTCGGCGCGGCGAGTCCCCAGCCCTCGATGTAGAGCTGGATGTTGTAGTCGCCACCGGAGTTGCCGCCCGTCCAGCACGTCGCCTGCACCCGGCCGTTGGCCGGGACGTACTGCGTGCTGTACGACGAGCTGAACGCCGATCCGTTCGCATAGCAGGTGACGCGATAGTTGCCGGCGGGAAAGTTCGCGGTGTCCGCCGCGACGTAGTAGCAGGTATCGGCGGCGCAGCTGTAGCCGTTCAGCGAGCCGTGATCGACCGCCAGGGTTCCTCGCACGGTCTGCGCGGACGGCTGAGGCGGCGCGTTGGTCGTGGCCGAGTACACCGGGGACAGCGCCTCACCGCCCGGGTTGGCGACCGTGCGCACCCGGATGCTGTGCGTCTGGCTGTAGCCGTTGCCGACGTCACGGCTGCCCGTGGTCGCGACCTGCTGCCACCCGCCGCCGTCGATGCTGATGTAGGTCGTTACGGGGCGTCCGTTGTCCGAGCCGCTCGCGTTCCAGGCGAGCCGGATCGCCTGGCCGAGATTCGTCGCGCTGCCGGTCGGCGCATGGGGCGTCCCGTACGGGGTCACCTGATTCGAGGGGGCGGACTCCTTACCGGCCTGCGATTGCTGTCCGCCGACGACAGAGTACGCCCGCAGCCTGACCGTATAGGGCGTGCCGTTGGCCGCCGCGATCGCACTGGTGCCGTTCCAGTCCATCCAGGTACCGCCGTTCAGCGAGTACTGATACCTGATCTCGCCGTCCTTGGCGCCGTTGAAGTCGGGCTTGGTGAAGGTGACGGTGATCTGCCGGTCCCCTTCCTTCGCGACGACGTTCGTCGGCGCGCCCGGCGTGCCGAACGCCCGCTGCGGGGTGGACTGCGGGCTCAGCGCGCCCGTGCCGGCCTTGTTCGTCGCCTTCACCGCATAGGTGTAGTCGGACGAGTTCGTCGGGACCGAGACCGTCTTCGACGTCGCGGTGCCCACCGCCAGGGTCTGGAACAGCGAACCGCCGCGGTAGATCAGCAGATCGTAGTTCTTGACCGCGTCACCGTTCGGATCGGCGTCGCCCCAGCGCACCGTCATCTGCGCCTCACTGCCCACCGAGGGCGCACTGCTCACCGTCGGAGCCGCGACCGCACCGGGCTTCCCGGCGGGGATCTCGGGCTGCGAGTAGACACTGAAGTCGGACGGATCCGGTGCCTGGTTGTGCGCCTGCACCCGAACCTGGTAGCTGGTGCCGTTCTCCAGACCGTCCCAGACGATGCTGTTCCCGGTCACGCCGGTCTTCTCGGATGCTCCGCGCAGCGGCGCCGGGGAGATCTGCAGCGTGTAGGAGTCGACCGGCGAGCCGTTGGACTGCGGGGTGGTCCAGGACACCTTCACCGACTGGTCGCCGAACACCAGCGTCGGCGGCAGCGGGCGCTCGGGCCGCACGTCGGGGCGCGCGGGCTCGGACACCGGAGACTCCGGCCCATCGCCGACGCGGTTGTGCGCCGTGACCTTGAACGTGTACTCGACGTTGTTGACCAGCCCGTCCAGGGTGCACGTCGTCGACTCGCAGGTCTTCGTGTAGGGACGGCCGCTGACGGAGGTGACCGTGTAGTGGTCGATCTCGGCGCCGTTGTTCGACGGGGCAGACCAGTTCAGCACCACCGTGCGGTCCTCGACCGTGGTCACCCGCGGCACACCCGGAGCATCCGGCACACCCTGCACGGTCATGGTGATCCGGCCGTCGACCTCGCGGTCGGGGTCCTTCGTCGCATCCTGGATCCGGTAGCGCACCACCAGCACACCCACGAACTTCACTCCGGGCGTCACCTCGACCTGATCGCCGACGACCTTCACCCCGCCATCGCCGCTCTCCACCGTCGCGGAAAGCAGCTTCAGCGGAGTGCCCTCGTCGGCGAACGGGTTGATGTCGTTCGCCAGCACGGGGATCTTGTAGCTCTTGCCCTGATCGGCTTGATCGAGTGTGTCGGGGCTCGCCACCGGAAGGCTGCGCGTCGACGCGATGACGCGCACCGCGACCGTCCCCTCGACCGGCTCGGTCGTGCCGTCGGTGATGCTCAGCTTCACCGACGTGCTGGTGCCCTTCGGCGTCGAGGTGCCTGCTTCGACCAGCAGCCTCTTGCCGTCGAGTCGCGCGGTCACGCCCTCACCGGGGTCGCCCGTGATGCGGTAGGTGATCTTTTCGGCATCCGCCTTGTCGGGATCCGTCGTAAGGGCGGCGAGATCCAGGGGCGTCGCCTTCTCGCCCGGTGCGACGTCCACCTGGCCGTTCACGAACACTGGCGGCTGGTTCTCGGGCGGCAGGACCGTGATCGGGATGGACAGCGTGCTCTTGCGCCCGGCGGGGTCTTCGACGGTCTTGCCGTCGGTGACCTCGAAGCTCACCGCGTCGTCGCCGAAGTAGCCCTTCTTCGAGGTGTAGACCAGCGTGGTCTCGTCCTTGATGAGCGAGTCGCCGTTGCCGTGGCCGGCGCTGATCTTCGACGCCTCGGTCAGGCGCACCGCGCCGCCGCCCGCGACCATCACGTACTCGGAGAGCTTGAGCTCCTTGGTCTCGCCGCTCTTGACCTCGACCGGCTTGGTCGAGCGCAGCACGGGGCGCAGCTCGCTGATCGAGGGGACGAAGATGAACGCGGATGCCGTCAGGCCGTCCTGATCGGTGACCGTGTAGCGCACCAGCTGGCGCTTGTCGGTGACCGTCACGCGCACCTTGCGGTCGCCCAGCAGCCGCCCGCCGTCCTCGACGGCGACCTTCAGCCCCTCGACCGTGCCGTCCGGATCCTCGTCGTTGCCGAGGATGTCGACGTCGGTGGTGAGGGAGTCCTTCAGGTCCTCCACCCGCACGCGGTCGTCGCGGGCGATCGGGGTCATCAGGGGAACGTTCTTGTCGACCTTCACCAGGATCGGAGCGGTCGCCTCGGCTCCCCTCGCGTCGCGGATCGTGTACTGCAGCGACGCCTCGAGCTCGTGGTCGGGCACCTTCACGACAACCCGGTCGCCGGATGCCTTGGCGGTGATGCCGCTGTCCGGGGGCACCTGGATGCCGTCCTTCACGAGGCGGATCTCGTCGCCGTCCGGATCGGAGTCGTTGGCGAGCGCGGGGACGGCGACGGAACGGCCGGGGCGCACGATGACGGCATCCTTCACCGCGTACGGGGACTGGTTCGTCGACTCCGGCGGCGCGACCCCCACGCGGATCGTGGCCGTGCCCTCGGCGCCGAGACGGTCGCGCACGCGGTAGGTGAAGGTGTCCACTCCCGTCGCGTCGGCGAAGGCCTGGTACTCCAGGAAGTTGCTGCCGGTCTCGGTGATGCGCCCCTTGATCGGGGCGACGTCCTGGCCGAGCAGCTCGACCGAGTCGCCGTCGGCGTCGATCCCGTCGAGCGGGATCGGGATGCGGATGCTCCCGCCGGACAGCGCGCGTGCGGTCAGATCGCGCGGCCGCGGAGCGGCGTTGGCCTGTTCGTCCACGGGGAGGATCTGAATGGTGACGTGTCCGCCGGCCTTCTGATTCATCGAATCGACGGCTTCGTAGGTGAGGTAGACCGTGCGGGGCTCACCGCCCGCCCGGAAGCGCACCGAGTCCTGCGAGACGAAAGCCTCGCCGTCCTTCGGGTCGACCAGCGGCTCGATCAGGTCCGGTGCGACGTGCAGCACGTCGCCGTTCGGATGCACGTCGTTGTCCAGCACCGGGATCGTGACCACGTCGCCGACGCGGACCACGGCCTCGTCATCGTGCGTGACCGGGGCGGCGAGCTTGGTGGGTGCCGGGATCGGGATCACGGTGACGTCGCCCTGCGCGGACTTGGAGCCGTTCGAGATCGTGTACCGGATCTTCACGGGCTGGTCGAGGGCGCCCTGGTCGCCGATGCGCAGGGTGCTGTGGTTCAGGACCGAGACGTCGATGCCGCCGTGCGGCGGCACCGTGACGGACTGCACGACCAGCACGCCGCCGGCGGGATCGGAGTCGTTCGCGAGCACATCGACGAGCGCCTCCTTGCCCTTGGGCAGCAGCGCGACGTCGCGCACCGCGACCGGCGGCAGCTCGGACGCCATCTCGTCCAGCACATCGACGCGCACGATGCCCTTGGCATCCGCCTGCCCGGCCGAGACCAGGTACTGCACGTAGTAGACGCCGGGAGCGGATGCCTTGAACCCGAACTGCTTCTTCGGATAGTCGGGCACGATCTGCACGCCGTCCAGCGGCTCGACACGGGTGAGTCGCAGCTCGTCACGGCCCGTGCTCGTGTCGTTGGCGGTCGGGGACACCGTGGCGGTCTCGCCGACACGGGTCACCACGTGGTCGGCGTTGGTCACCGGGACGGTCGTCCCGGCGGGCTTGACGTCCAGCGTGATCTTTCCCGTGGCGGTCTCGCCCAGGGCATCCGCCACCACGACCTCGATCTCCTTGCGGCCCTGCAGGCTGCCCACCGCGCGGTAGGTCATCTGGCCGTCGGTGGTGAAGTCCACCTCGTCACCCGGCGCCGGGGTCACGTTCAGCAGGTACAGATCGTCGCCCTCGGGATCGATCCAGTCGGCGAGCACGCCGTACGAGAGCGTGCCGCCCGACTCGACGGACAGCTTGGCCTTGCGCTTGGGCTTGGGCGCCGTGTTGACGTCCCAGGGGTAGACCGTGACGGTGGCGTTCGCGGTGTCGGTGCCGGACGGGCGTCCGTCGTCGACCTTGTAGCGGAACGTCGCCGAGCCCTTCGCGTCGTCGGGCACAAGGATCTGCAGCGCCGCGCCGTTGAGGATCGGCTGCACCTCGCCGACCTGGGGCTGCGCGTCGTCCAGCGTGGCGACCAGCACATCGCCGTCGGGGTCGTTGTCGTTGTCCAGCACCGGCAGCAGCGTGGTGCCGCCGGGACGTGCGCCCAGATCGGGGTCGTCCTCGGCCACCGGGGGCGTGTTCTCGGGCTTGCGCTCGGGCAGCGAGGTCTCCACCGTCTCCTCGGTGGTCTTCTCCTCGTCCTCGGCGTCGCCCTCGGGCGGGGTCAGGATGCTCCAGTCGTCGACCTTCTGCAGGCTGTCGTCCGCGAGCCAGGCCTCTCCGCCCACGACGTCGTTGAGCACGATCACGTCGCGGTTCACGCGGAAGGTCAGGTGCGTGCTCTGCTCCGCGCCCGGGATGTCGGCGGCCACGTCGTCCGCGTCTCCCGCGCAGTCGCGCAGGAAGCGGCCCGAGCCGCCCCAGGCTCCGTAGGTGCAGCCCTGCAGGAACACCGGAGCAGCGGGGATCCCCGTGCCGCCGGCTCTCCGCACGACGGGCTTCGCCCCGTCCAGCGGGATCTCGATCAGCGTCTGCGCCGTGGCGAGGGCGACGGCGTCCGCCTGGGCCGACGCCTGCTGCAGCACAGCATCCTTCAGCGACCCGGCTCCGAGGTCGGCGAGCTCGACCCGGACGCCGCCGGGCGCGGTCACCACGCCCTCCGCGGCGTCGAGAACCACCGGCGTCGATCCGACCGCCGTGATCGAGGGACGCGGCGAGGCGCCGATCTCGCCGACGGATGCAGTGCTCGAGGCCAGCGGGTCGCCCTGCCGGTCGACGGGGATCGTCACGATCTCGCCGCGCTCGGCCGACAGGCCGAACACCGTGCCGTCCTGCGCGACGGCGACATCGGCGTCCTTGCCGAGCTCCGCGAGCGGCTTGGTGCCCTTCACGTCGAAGCCCGACACGGATGAGGCGCCCACCACCCAGAGGTCACCGGACTTGCGGTCCAGCACCGCGGCCGTGCGCGAGCCCAGCGCGACCTTCGCATCGGATGGGATCGCGGCGCTGTCAGTGAGCGCGACGTTGGCCGGGTCGATCGCCGTGAGCGTGGAGTTGCCCTGGTCGGCGACCAGCACCGTCGCACCGGCCTGCAGGATGTCGTAGTTCTCGCCGCTGGTGCGCAGGCCCCCGTCGAGCACCGTCGACTCGTGGTTGAAGTGCCCCACCAGCAGGCTCGAGGTCTTGGTCAGCCAGACGCCCGCGTCGTTCAGATCGACCTTCGCGGTCGGCTGCCCGTCATAGGCGAGCGCCATACCGGTCAGCACCACGGTGCCGGCCAGCACGCCCGCAGTCGCCGCAAGCGTCTTCGGACGCGCACGCACCCATGACAGCACTCTCACCGGCATTCCCCCGCACAATGTCAGTTGCCGCGCGCCATCCCGAGCGCGCGACTTCATCCTAGACGACGCCGCCCCGAGGACGATGATCGGGAGGGAGCGCCGCCCCCTCCCGATCACCCTGCGGCACTCACCAGATGACCGGATGGACGGTCGCGTTCACTCCCTGGATGCTCACCGAGATCGTGTGGCCCGCCTCGCCGGGGCACACGTACGACCCCAGGTCTCCGGGGACCTGCACCGCATTGCCCTTGTTGTTCCCGAACCAGACGCCGTTGTTGTATGCATCCACGACGTACCTGCCCGCCGGGAAGTCACTGGAGACGGTCACGCGCACGTTCTGGCACGTACTCGGCCCCCAGGTCGCCGGACCTCCGCGACTGACCCACACCTCGGGCAGTGGTTTGGCTCCGGTGCCGCTGTTCCCGGTGACGGCGTTCGTCTGCGCGCCGGCAGGCTGCCCGGCCGCGGGCTGGTCCGTCACGGTCACCGTGAAGGACACCGGGGTGCTCCAGCCGTACGAGATCGGCACGTTGCCACCACCGGCTCCGACGCTGCCGGAGTGACCTCGATTGTCTGCCCAGGTGACGGTGAAGTCGCGCCCATTGCGCGTGGTCGCCCCGATGTGCCAGGTGATCGTCTGGCCGCTGACGCTCGCAGACAGGTTCGGCACGTCCGGCTTGCCATACGGGATCGCCGCATTGGACGGAGCCGAAGCGGGACTGGCCTTCGAGGTGGTGCCGGCGACGTTCGAGACCGCCCGCACGTAGATGGTGTAGGTCCCGTTGTTCGGCACGCCGCTGCGGATGACTTTGTCGCCGGGCATCGCACTCCACGCGCCGTTGGCACCATTGCGGTACTGGTAACTGACCTCGCCCGCCTTCGCCCCGTTGAGCGGGCCCGGGGTGTAGGCCACGGTCACGGTGTTGTCGCCCGGGGTCGCCTTCACGTTCGTGGGCGCACCGGGTGCGAGTACGCCGCGGCGCTCGGCAGACGGCGGGCTCCAGTCACCGTCGCCCGCCTTGTTCCTCGCGCGGATGCGGAAGGTATAGCCGGTCTCGGAGGGGTCGACCTGCACTGCCTGCGACGTCGCGCCCGCTGCCGGGTTGAGCGTCCTGACCACTGTGCTGCCCTGCATGACCTGCAGCTCGTAGCCGGCGATCTTGTCGCCGTTGCTGTCGGGAGCGACCCATCTCACCTGCATCTGCGCCTTGGATCCCACCGGATCGAGCTCGGCCGTCGTCGGCTGCGCGGGCGCCTTCGGCGGACCGGCCGGGGTCTCAGCGAGCGAGTACAGGCTCCACTCGGACGGTTCCGGTGCACGATTGTGCGCACGGATCCTCACCTGGTAGGCGCGCCCGTTCTCCAGGCCCTTCCACACCGTGCTGGTGCCGGTGACACCGCTGATCTCCGCAGGCCCGGAGGGCGGAGCGGGGCTGATCTGCAGCGTGTACGACTCGACCGGCGATCCTGACGTGCTCGGCGTGGTCCACGCGACCTTCAGCTCGTGGTCCCCGAACGTCAGTCGCGGCGCGCCGGGTGTATCGGGACGGGTGTCAGGCCGCGCCACCTCGCTGGAGGGCGAGGGCTTGGACTCGCCGACCCGGTTGGTCGCGGTGACCTGGAAGACGTACTCGACGTTGTTCGTCAGCTTGTCCAGCGTGCACGTGGTGGAGTCGCACTCCTTCGAGTACGCGCCGCCCTGCACGGAGCGGACCGTGTACTTCGTGATCTCGGCACCGTTGTTCACCGGAGACGCCCAGGACAGGACCACGGTGCGGTCCTTCACGGTGGTCACTCTCGGCGTGCCTGGCGCATCGGGAACGCCTTGCACGGTGAGCCGGACGCGACCCTCCACCTCGCGGTCGGGGTCCTTCGTCGCGTCCTGAATCCGATATCGGGCGACCAGCACCCCGACGAAGTGCTCACCGGGCGTGACGACGACCTGGTCGCCCTTCGTGGTGACCTCACCGTCGCCGGTCTCCAGCGAGGCCGAGACGATCTTCAGCGGGGTGTCGGGGAACGGGTTGATGTCGTTCTCCAGCACCGGGATCGACAGGGTCTTGCCCTGATCGGCCTCGTCGCGCACGTCGTCCGTCGCGATCGCGAGGTCGCGAGTGGATGCTGTCACGGTCACCGTGACCCGTCCGGTGACCGGTTCGGTCTCGCCGTCGGTGGCGGTGATCTCGAGGTTCGCGACCGTGCCCTTGCGCACGTCCTTCGCCGCCTCGACGCTCAGCTTCGTGCCGCTGACCTGCGCAGTGATGCCGTCGCCCGCACCGCCGGTGAGCCGGAACGACACCTTGTCGTCGGGGTCGGGATCGGATGCCAGGGCCGCCAGGTCCAGCGTCGTCGCGGACTCGCCGGGGGCGACCTGCATCTGCGCATCGGTGAACGTCGGCGGCTGGTTGTCCGGCGGCAGCACGGTGATCGGGATCGTCAGGGTGGCCTTGCGTCCCTTCGGGTCGTCGACCCGAGCGCCGTCGGTGACCTCGAAGGTCAGCGAGTCCTTGCCGAAGAAGCCCTCGGCCGAGGTGTAGACCAGCGTGTTCTCGTCCTGGATGAGTGCGGCGCCGTTGCTGTGCGGCGCGACCACCTTCGCGGCCTCGGTGATCATCGCCTGACCGCCGCCGAACACCGTGACGTAGTCCTTCAGCGGCAGAACCTTCGTCTCACCGCTCTTGACCGTGACCGGCTTGACGTTCGAGAGCACCGGGCGCATGTCCGCCAGCGCCGGGACGTAGATGAAGGCGGATGCCTTCTGATCGTCGCGGTCGGTGATCGTGTAGCGCACGATCTGCGCCTCATCCGCGACCGCGACCCGCACCTTTCCGTCCGGGCGCACCGTGCCGCCCTGGCCGACGTCGATGGTGAGGGCCTGTGTGGTGCCGTCCGGGTCCTCGTCGTTGGCGAGCACGTCGATGTCGACGGTCGGGCCGTCCTTGATGTCCGTCATCAGCACCCGGTCATCACGGGCGATCGGGGCCTTCAGCGGCACGTCCTTGTCGACCGTCACCTGCACGACGGCGGTGGCTTCGGCACCGAGTTCGTCGACGATCGTGTACCGCAGCGACGTCTCGAGCTCCCGATCGGGCACGCGGATCAGCAGCCGGTCACCGGACACGCGGGCTTTCAGTCCCTCCACATCCGGATGGGACAGGCCCTTCTTCACGAGCGAGATCTTCCCGCCCTCGGGATCGGAGTCATTGGCCAGCACCGGCACAGCGACCTCGCGATCGGGCCGCACGACCACGGAGTCCTTCACCGCGTACGGCGCCTGGTTGACGGTCTCGCGCGGGGCGATGCCGACCCGGATGGTGCCGGTCCCCTCACGCCCGAGCCGATCGCGCACCCGATAGGTGAAGCTGTCCACACCTGTGGCGTCGTCGAACGCCTCATAGCCGAGGAAGTCCTGCCCGGTCTCGACGACGCGGCCCTTCTGCGGGCTGGACCCGATTCCCAGCAATTCTACGGAGTCGCCGTCGGGATCGAGGCCGTCCAGCGGGATTGCGATGCGCTGCGTGGACCCGCTGAGCGTGCGCACAGTGAGATCGCGCGGCACGGGCGCTGCGTTCTTGTCCTTGTCGATCGGGACGATCTGGATGCGGATGTACGCCGCGGCCTTCTGCCCCATCGAGTCGATGATCTCGTAGGTGGCGTTCACCGTCTTCGGCTCTGCACCGGCGCGGAAGCGCACGGTGTCCTGCGACACGAAGATCTCGCCGTCGGCGGGATCGACGAGTGGCTCCACCAGCTGCGGGACCACGTGGATGGTGTCGCCGCTCGGATGCGAGTCGTTCTTCAGCACCGGGATCGTCACGACATCGCCCACGCGGACGACGGCCTGGTCATCCACCGCGACAGGGGCGAGGATACGATCCGGCGCCGGGATCGGAAGCACCACGACCTCCCCTTCGGCCGAGCGCGCGCCGTTGGAGATGCGGTATTTGATCCGGGCGGGTCCGCTCAGGCCGCCCTGGTCTCCGATGCGCAACGTCTGATGCTCCAGCACCGAGACGGAGATGCCGCGGGAGTCGTCGTCGATGCTCGCAGACTGCAGCACCAGCACACCGCCGGACGGGTCGGTGTCGTTGGCCAGCGGATCGAGCAGGACCTCGCCGCCCGCGGGCAGCAGCGCGACGTCGCGCACGGCGACCGGCGGCAGCTCGGTCTCGGCGGTGTCCAGCACATCCACGCGCACCAGGCCGGGAACCGCGTTGGGTCCTGCAGCGACCAGATACTGCACGTAGTAGACGCCGGTGGCCTGGGCCTTGAAGGTGAACTGCTTGTTCGGGAAGTCCGATTCGATGTCTGCGCCGTCGACGGGGTCGACGCCGGCCAGCCGGAGCTGCTCGCGGCCGGAGCTGGCGTCATTCGTCAGCGGCGAGACGGTGACGGCGACGCCAGGACGGGTCACGACGTGGTCGGCGTTGGTCTTCGGGAGCGTCGAGCCGGGTGGCTGCACATCGAGCAGGATGGCGGCGGTCGCCTCCTCGCCGAGTCCGTCGGAGACCGTGACCTGCACCTCCTTGCGACCCTGCAGGCTGCCCACGGCGCGATAGGTGATCTGCCCGCCGGTGGTGAACTCGACCTCGTCCCCGGGCGCCGCGACGACCTCGCGCAGGAAGATGTCGTCACCGTCAGGGTCGATCCAGTCGGGAAGCACGTTGTACGAGATGGTGCCGCCGGACTCGATGGCGAGTCTGGTGACGCGCTTCGGCTTGGGAGCCGAGTTCTCGCTCCAGGGGTGCACGGACACGGTCGCGGTGGCGGTGTCCGTTCCGCTGCGGCCGTCGTCGGCCTGGTACTGGAAGGATGCCGATCCTGTCGCGTCCTCGGGGACGGCGATCTGCAGCGCAGCCCCGTCGAGCACGGGCTGCACCTCGCCCACCGAGGGCTGTCCGCCGACGAGCGAGGCCACCAGCACATCGCCGTCGGGGTCATTGTCGTTGTCGAGCACCGACAGCATGGTGGTGGAGCCGGGGCGCACACCGAGATCCGGGTCGTCCTCGGCCGTGGGCGGGGTGTTCTCCTTCTTGCGCTCCGGGAGCGTGGTCTCGACGGTCTCCTCGGTGGTCTTCTCCTCATCCTCCGCCTCGCCCTCGGGCGGGGTGAGGATGCTCCAGTCGTCCACGCGCTGCATGCTGTCGTCCGCCAGCCAGGCGGCGCCGCCGATGATGTCGTTGAGCACGATCACGTCGCGGTTCACCCGGAACATGAGCTGCGTGGCGGCCTCGGCGCCGGGGACCCGCTCGGACACGTCGGAGCTCTTGCCCGCGCAGTCGCGGATGAACCGCGCCGACCCAGCCCAGGCCCCGTAGGTGCAGCCCTGCAGGAAGACGGGCGCGGCCGGATTGCCGTTCCCGGGGATGGTGGTGCTGGTGGGATCAGCACCGTCCAGCGGCACACGCACGAGCGCGTTCGAGGTCGCCACCGTCACAGCATCCGTCGCCGTCGATGCCTGCTGCAGCACGGCTGATCCATCGGATGCGACCTTGGCGCGCAGACCACCCGGGGCGAGCACGGTGCCCGCGGAGTCCAGGACGACAGGTGTCGAGCCGACGGCGGTGATCGACGGGCGCGCGGCCTTGTCGATCTTGCCGACGGACACGGACTTCTCGTCCAGCGGCTCTCCGCCGGCATCCGTCGTGACGGTGATGATCTCACCCTTGCCGCCGGCGACGCCGTACACGGTGCCGTCAGTGCCGACGGTGATCGCCGCGTCCTTGCCGAGAGTCGCGACGGGGTCGGTGCTGCGGGGCTCGAAGTTCGCGAGACCCGTGAACGGAAGCACCCAGAGCCGTCCGCTGGAACGCTCCATGACGGCGACCGTGTTCCGGCCGAGCGCCACGTCCGCGTCGCCCGGGAGCTTGACCGAACCCGAGAGCGCTACCCGAGCGGGATCGACGGGCGCCATCGTGCCGCTGCCGCTGTCGACGATCAGGATGGAGGACTCGTCCTGCAGCACGTCGTAGCTCTCGCTGGCCGTGCGCAGTCCACCGTCGAGGACGGTCGACTCGTGGTTGAAATGCCCGACGAGCAGGCTCGACGACTTGGTCAGCCAGACGCCGGCGTCGTTCAGATCGACCTTGGTCGTGGGGAGGCCGTCATAGGCGACGGCCATGCCCGTCAGCACCACCGCGCCGATGGCGACGCCGGCGCCGGCGGCCAGCCGCTTCGGACGCGCGCGCATCCAACTCAGTACCCTCATACTGATATTCCCCCCTGGGCTCGCAGACAGCGCGCCGCTTTCACCCTACCCCGGCGATGCGGACGGCCCATGGGGAGAAGTGTCCATCCCACCGCGCAGGGGTCAGCGGGCTGCGGCCCGCCAGCATCCGTCGACGTGGTCGTCGACCATCCCGGCCGACTGCATGAGCGCGTACATGGTCGTGGGGCCCACGAACCGGAAGCCGCGCTTCCTCAGCGCCTTGCTGAGCGCGGTCGACTCGGCCGTGACGGCGGGCACGTCGTCGAAGGTGTGTGGACGGGCGGATGTCGCGGGCGCGAACGACCACATCAGGGCATCCAGCTCGCCGTCCGCCATCTCGCGCACCAGCGCGGCGTTGGAGATCGTGGCGAGGATCTTGGCGCGATTGCGGATGATCCCGGCATCCGCCATCAGCCGCTCCACGTCATCGTCACCGAACTCGGCGACCAGCGCCGGGTCGAAGCCGGCGAACACCTCCCGGAAGTGCGGGCGCTTGCGCAGGATCGTGATCCAGCTCAACCCCGCCTGGAACCCTTCCAGCGACATCTTCTCGAACAGCGCGCGGTCGCCGTGCAGCGGGGTGCCCCACTCCTCGTCGTGGTAGCGGCGGTACTCGACGTCGTCACCGACCCACGCGCAGCGCCCGCGGCCGTCCGGACCGGCCAGCACAGACGCCATGCGTCAGGCGTTCCAGGGGAACGGGCGCTCGCGGTCGAGCTCGGCGTCATGGCCGACGGAGGCGAGCTCCTGGCCGGCGGCGCGGATGCACAGCCAGCGCATCGGCGAGGGGCTGTCGGGCAGGGCGCGCAGCGCGTGCATGACTCCGGGAGCCACGCGCACCGCAGTGCCGGCCTCGAGGGGGAGCACCTCGTCGCCGAGGGCGAACTCGCCGCGGCCGTCGACGACGATGTAGATCTCCTCGATCTTCGCGTGCGCGTGCCAGAACGGGGACTCACCACCGGGAGCGGTCGTGTTCACCGAGACGCCGGCGAACTCCGTGCCGATCTCCTTGTCCAGGAACTGCTTGCCCTTCTCGCCGCCCCAGGATGCGAGTTCACCGATCTGCGTCACGTTGCTCATGCGCTCAGGCTATCGCGGGGGTCGGACGGCCAGGCATCCGCGAGCCTGCTCACCGGCCGTGCGCTTCGCGCGGGAATGTGCAACTCGTGCGGACGAATTCATGGCATTCGTCCGCGGCAAGCGCACATTCCCGCGGGAGATGCACGCGGATGCCCCGAGACTCAGCCCTGCTTCTGCTTGGCCTGCTTGCGCAGCTCCTTCTCCGAGATCGGCGCCTCGCCGGAGGCGGCGAGCGCGGCGTAGTGCGCGCGGGCCTCGTCCTGGCGCTGCTGCTCGATGCCGCTCGCGATGGGGGCGCGCACGTGCTCGGGCTCGAAGCCGAAGGCGCCGACCAGTTCGAGGGCGTGCGGACGCAGGCGGTGGCACAGCCGGCCGATGTAGCTCGAGACCGCGGCCGCGCGCTGCGTGGACAGGCGGCCATTGATCAGGTGCCAGGCGAGGTGCTTCTCGATCAGCGTCAGGCCGAACAGGTCGCGCAGCCAGGTCATGACCTGCTTGGTGTCCTCGTCCTCGATCGCGTTGACCGCGTCGGTGAACGCCTCCCACTGCAGCAGCTCGCCGTGCGCACGGGCGGCTTCGATGAGCTCGGCCTGGTTCTGGTTGAACAGCTTCTCACCCAGGACCTTGTCCTTGCCCGCCGGGCGAAGCCGGCCGGCGATGTCGGCGACCATCTGCTGCACGCGCTCGGTGAGCAGCTCGTGCTGCTGCTCGGCGCGCAGGCCGTTCTCCACCGAGCGGGCTGTGGATCCCAGGTCGGCGACGGCCTGGCCGAGGGCGCGCAGCCCCGCGCCGTGGAACACTCGGTCGGCGGTCTGCCCGACCGCGTACCTGGCCAGGGCCGCAGCATCCTTGCCCTTGAACTGCCTGGCGTAGTCGGTGAGCAGACGCTTGCCGACCAGCTGCAGCAGGATGTTGTTGTCGCCCTCGAACGTGGCGTAGAGGTCCAGGTCGGCGCGCAGCCCGACCAGGCGGTTCTCGAACATGAAGCCCGCACCGCCGCAGGCCTCGCGGGCCTCCTGCAGGGTGTCCAGGGCGTGCCAGGTCGAGAGCGGCTTGAGCGCGGCGGCCAGGGTCTCGAGGTCCTCGCGATCCTCGGGGGTGTCGGTGCGCCCCGAGAAGACGCCGTCGAACTTCTGCAGGAACTCATCGTGCGCGAAGATCTGCGCGTACGTGGTCGCCAGTCGCGGCAGCAGGCGGCGCTGGTGCTTGCCGTAGTCCATCAGCACCGTCTCCTGCCCGTTCGCGCCGTCGAACTGGCGGCGCTGGGTCGCGTAGGTGATCGCGATGTGCAGGCCGAGAGCGGATGCCCAGGACGAGGCGCCGTCGAGCGAGACCCGTCCCTGCACCAGGGTGCCGAGCATGGTGAAGAAGCGGCGGCCGGGGCTGTCGATGGGGCTGGTGTAGGTGCCGTCGGGGGCGACGTCGCCGTACTTGTTCAGCAGGTTGGTGCGCGGCACGCGCACGTGGTCGAAGCTGAGCCGGCCGTTGTCGATGCCGTTCAGCCCGCCCTTGAGCCCGTCATCCTCGCGGCCGATGCCGGGGAGGTCGTTGCCGTCCTCGCCGCGCAGGGGCACGTAGAAGCAGTGCACGCCGTGGTTCACGCCGTTCGTGATCAGCTGGGCGAACACGGTCGCCGCGATGCCGTGCAGGGCGGCGTTGCCGAGGTACTCCTTGGTCGCCGCACGGAACGGCGTGTTGATCACGAACTCCTCGGTCTCGGGATCGTACGTCGCGGTGGTACCGACGGCGGCGACATCCGAGCCGTGCCCGATCTCGGTCATCGTGAAGGCGCCGGGGATGGAGAGGTCCATGATGCCGGGGAGCCACCGCTTGTGGTGCTCCTCGGTCCCCAGCTGCAGCACCGCACCGCCGAACAGACCCCACTGCACGCCCGACTTGATCTGCAGGCTCGGGTCGGCAGCCACCAGCTCCTCGAAGCCGGCGATGTTGGCGCCGTTGTCCTCCTCGCCGCCGAACTCCTTGGGGAAGGCCCGGTGCACGGCGTTGTTCTCCACCAGCAGGTGCAGCTGCGTGAGCACGCGCTCGCGGTGCTCGTCCTTGCCCAGGCTGTCGTCGCGCCAGAACGCCGGGTCCTTGATCAGCTCGCGCGCCTCGCGGCGCGTGTGCGCCCAGGTGCCCATGAGCAGCTCGTTCACGCGCGCGACATCGATGCCGGCTTCGGGGGCGGATGCGGCGGTGGGGCGGGCGGCGGCGTCGACCATGGCGATTCCTCTCGAGAGGGAGCAGGGATGCCTCAATGGTAGGTCTGCGACAACTTCCGGGGAACTCGCCTGTGGATGTTCACCAAGCGGGCCGCGCCCCGGTCTCCGTTCGCGTTGTCGTCACCCCACAGCATCCGCTCCGGGCTCGCCTGCGATCAGCCGAGCTGGTCCTCGGCGTCCACGCGGCGGTCTTCTGATCGAGGCTCATGGACCTCAACGCTAGGACGGGGCGCCGCCGCATGACGTCATCGGAGGTCACGCAGCGTCATGAAACTCGACGCGAATTACAGTGGAGGCATGGGTGCGAGGTACAGGACGGAAGCGAGCAACGGCGTCGACGGACGGAGCCGCGTGCCCGACGGACTGGACGTCGCGGTCGCCTCACCGCTGAAGGCGGATGCCGATCCCGCGGCCACGAATCCCGAACAGCTGCTCGCCCTGGCCTGGGCGACCTGCCTGAACGGCACCGCCCAGGTGCTGGTGCGGGAGCAGCAGCGCACCCACGTCCGCGTCGAGGTCGAACTGCATCCGGTCGTGCCCGGCCCCGGGTACGCCTTCCACGTCGATGCGTTCCTGTCGGCCGAGGGGATGACGGATGCCGAGGCCCAGGACCTGCTCGAGCGGACACACGCCCGCTGCCCTGTCTCGAAGCTGATCGGCGGCGCCGCGACCGTGCACGTGCACACCGAGGCCTTCGCCGCGGCGTGAGTCGCACGGCGACGCGGGCGCGCGGGCCCGCTTCGCATCCGCGGACCATCACGAGAGGAGGAGAACGCCGGCCTGGGGCATCCGAGACCGGCATCCTCCTCCGCTCCGGCGTCAGTGCGCCGCGATCACCTCGAGCACGGCCTGACCGTAGGCGTCGCGCTTCTTCTCGCCGATGCCGCTGATGCCACTGAGCGCGTCGACGGATGCCGGCCGGTGCTCGGCGAGCGCTCGCAGGGTGGCGTCGCCGAACACGATGTAGGCCGGCACGCCCTGCTCGCGCGCGGTGGCCGCACGCCAGGTGCGCAGGGCCTCGAAGAGCGGCTGGTCCTCGGCATCCAGGGCATCCGCGGCGCTGGTCCTGCGGGCGCGGGACGCGGTCACGCGTCCGATCGTGTCCTTGCGCAGGGGCACCGGAGTCTCGCCGCGCAGCACTCCCCCGGCGGCGTCACCCGGCGCGAGCGTGCCGTACTCGCCCTGCGCGACGAGGATGCCGCGCGCCAGCAGCTGCCGCACGACGCTGCGCCAGTCCTGGTCGGACAGGTCGGCGCCGATGCCGTAGGTGGCGATCTGCTCATGGCGCATCTTGCGGATGCGGTCGTTCGAGGAACCTCGCAGGATGTCGATCAGATGGCCCGCGCCGAATGCCTGGTTGCGCTCGCGCTTGAGCCGCACGATCGTGGACAGCAGCTTCTGCGCCGGCACGAGACCGTCGAACGTGTCGGGCTTCTCCAGACAGGTGTCGCAGTTGCCGCACCCTTCGACTCTCCCGGCTCCGCCGGTTTCGCTCAGGGACCCAGCCTCCGGAAGGTCTTGACCGAAGTACCGCAGCAGGTTCTGCCGTCGGCAGGCCACGGTCTCGCAGAGGGCGAGCATGGCATCCAGATGCTGCCCCATCCGCATCTTGAAGGTGCGATCGCCCGGGCTCTGATCGATGAGGCGGCGCTGCTGCACGACATCCCCCAGGCCGTAGGCCATCCATGCGACCGAGGGCTCGCCGTCGCGGCCGGCGCGACCGGTCTCCTGGTAGTACCCCTCCACGGACTTGGGCAGGTCGATGTGCGCGACGAAGCGCACGTCGGGCTTGTCGATGCCCATGCCGAACGCGATCGTGGCCACCATGATCACGCCGTCCTCGCGCAGGAACCGCGACTGGTTCGCCGCGCGCACCTCGGCCGGCAGACCGGCGTGGTACGGCAGGGCGTCGAAGCCGCGGGATGCGAGGGACTCGGCGGTCTGCTCCACCGACTTGCGGCTCAGCGCGTAGACGATGCCGGCGGCGGACTCGGGCTGCGAGCGGATGAACTCCACCAGCTGCTTGCGCGGGTCGACCTTCGGCACGATCCGGTACTGGATGTTGGGCCGGTCGAAGCTGGCGACGAAGTGCGCGGCGCCGTCCAGGTGCAGCCGCTCGGTGAGCTCCTGGTGTGTGGCCTTCGTGGCGGTGGCGGTGAGCGCCATCCGCGGAACGCCGGGGAAGCGCTCGGCCAGATCGCCCAGCGCGAGGTAGTCGGGCCGGAAGTCGTGCCCCCACTGCGACACGCAGTGCGCCTCGTCGATCGCGATCACGCTGAGCCTGCCGCGCTGCAGCAGCTGCGTGGTCTGGGCGGACGACAGGCGCTCCGGTGCGACGTAGATGAGGTCGAGTTCGCCGGCGATGTACGCCCGCTCCACCTCGCGGCGCTCGTCGATCGCCTGGGTGGAGTTCAGGTAGGCCGCGCGCACGCCGTTGGCACGCAGCGCGTCGACCTGGTCGTGCATCAGGGCGATCAGGGGGCTGATGACGAGGCCCGTCCCCTCCCGCACCAGCGCGGGCACCTGGTAGGTGATGGACTTGCCACCGCCCGTGGGCATCAGCACGACGGCGTCCCCGCCGCCGATGACCTGCTCGACGATCGCCGCCTGATCGCCGCGGAACGCGTCGTAGCCGAACACCGTCCGCAGCGCCTCGAGCGCCGTCCCGAAACGGGAGGGCGCGGCCTGGGCCGCGGCGGGGGCGGATGCCGTGCCCGACCCGCTCGACGAGCTCAGGGACGCGTCTGCCGGGGACGCCCAGTCCAGCGGAGGCACTCCGACGGCGAAGCCGGCCGGAGCGACCGGCCACGTGCCGTCCTCCGGCGGGACCCAGTCCATCTCCTCCGGCTCACCCCATGGCTCATCCGGGTACGGGATGTCGTCGTACGGGTCGGATGGCGTCGGCATCCATCCAGCGTAACGACCGCCGCCGACCTCGGATCCGGCTGTCCACAGCATCCCCCTCTCGGGCTGCGCGTAGGTTGGACGGAACCGAAGGAGGAGCAATGCCCGACATCACCGTCAGCCGCAACGACGACGCCTCGCGTTATGAGATCCGCCTCGACAGCACCCTCGTCGGATACGCCGAGTTCGACCGGCGTCCGGGCGAGTTCCGGTTCATCCACACCGAGATCGACCACGCCTTCCAGGGCCGGGGTCTCGGCCAGCAGCTCGCCGCGGAGGCGCTGGCGGATGCCGCGGCGACCGGCGACGCCATCACCCCGTACTGCCCGTTCATCGCGGGCTGTCTGGCGAAGCATCCGCTCGACGGGGTCGAGATCCGCCTGCCCAACCAGGGCTGAGCGGGCGCCCCTCCCGGCGGCCGGCGGTGCGCTGTGACACTCCGGGGGCCGATCTGTGTCGGGGTGAAGCGTCGAGGATGCCGGTCGGCACGCACCGCTCCGCGCACGAGAGCGGGGCCGGTCCCGAAGGACCGGCCCCGCTGTGTGCGTGCGTCTGGCTACTTCGCGTCGACGGTCACGATGGTGCGCACGTCGGAGTCGCCGTACTGCACGACGCCGAGATACTTCCCGGCTGCCAGGCCACTCCACGACAGGTCGTACGAGACCTCCTCGCCGCGGGTGACCGTGAGCGGGTTCGGAGTCGCGGTGAACGCTCCCTGCCCCATGAGTCGCTCCTGTTGAGTCCGGACGCCGCTGCTCTGCGGCATCCGCGTCTCAACGTAACCCGGCATCCGGACATCGCACCAGCGACTTACGGCCAGGTGTGGAACTCCCGACGGGCCCAGTCGCCCGCCGATCGCGTAGCCTGGATCGGTGCCCCCCGCCGCCAGCCTGAGCACGCGCACACTGCTCGTGTGCGCGGCCATCGGCGTCGCCACCGGCATCCTCGGCGGAATCGCGGGTGTGGTCACCCTCGGCGTCCTCGCCGTGACCCCGTATCTGTACGGTCTGGTGCTCGGCGTGCACGTGCTGCCCGGCATCATCGCGCAGGAGGTGCTGCGCCGGCCGCTGGTCGCCCTGATCACGCACGTGATCGCCGCGCTGATCTCGAGCGCCTTCAACCCCGCCTGGGCGATGCGGTTCATCGGCACGGCACTGCTGTTCGGCGCGATCCAGGAGGGCGTCGCCGCCCTCACCCGGTACCGTGCCTGGGGACGCTGGCGCTTCTTCGTCTCTGCCGTGATCATCGGCGCGATCGTGGCGGTCGTGGTCGGGTTCGTGGTAGACCTCGGCCGCTTCGATCTGTGGGTGCAGGTGGTGTATCTGACGATCTCGGTCCTCGGTCCGGTCGCATGGACGGCCGTGGGCATCGCCGTGGGGAACGCGCTGCGCAGAGCGGGCATCGCGCCGAAGCGCTGAGACAGCGGATGCCGCGGGCGGCCCGACCCAGGTAAGGGTAGGCTAAGTTCACAGCATCCGCCGCCGACAGAGGACCCGACGTGCGCTCATCCGCGCCCCTGCTCCGTGTGCGCGACCTCAGCGTCACGCACGCCGACGCGGCGCACCCCTCCCCGCAGCAGGTGTCGTTCGACGTGCATGCGGGCGAGGTCGTCATCCTGATGGGGCCGAGCGGATCCGGCAAGTCCACGCTCACGCTCGCGCTGAACGGGCTCATCCCGCAGTCGGTCGAGGCCGAGATGACCGGCACCGTCGAGGTCGGCGGACGCGACACCCGCACGACTCCGGTCGCGCAGCTCAGCACCGACATCTCGATGGTGTTCCAGGACCCCGACTCCCAGCTCGTCACCGGCACAGTGCTCGACGAGGTCGCGTTCGCTCTCGAGAACCTGCTGCTGCCGGCATCCGAGGTGCTCGAGCGCGCCGAGGACGCACTGCGCCGCGTGGGCCTCTGGCACCGCCGCGGCTGGAACCCCGACCTGCTCTCCGGCGGCGGCCGGCAGCGGCTCGCGATCGCCTGCGCACTCGCGATGCGGTCGCGGGTGATCGTGCTCGACGAGCCCACGGCCAATCTGGACCCGCAGGGCGTGGCCGGTGTCTACGCCGCGCTCGCCGCACTGACGACGGATGGCAGGGAGCTCGCGATCGTGCTCGTGGAGCACAACCTCGATGCCGCTCTGCAGTTCGCGACGCGCGTCATCGTGCTGGACGGCGAGGGGCGGATGCTGTGGGACGGGCCGGCGCACGAGGTGCTGGACGAGCACGCCGCGGAGCTGGAGGAGTTGGGCGTCTGGGGGCTTCCGCGCCCGGCGTCCTCGACTGGCGGGATCGGCGACGGCTCACCGCTCGGCGACGACGCAGGCGATGAACCGGATGCCGAGATCGCCATCTCCGTGCGGGGACTGGCGGTCGAGAAGAAGGGGAAGACCGTCCTCGACGTTCCCTCGCTCGACGTCGTCGCGGGGTCCTTCACGGCCATCATCGGAGCGAACGGCGCGGGGAAGACGACGCTGCTGCAGGCGCTCGGCGGGGTCGTGGCGCCGCCGCGCGGGACGGTCATGATCGGGGAGCTGGATGCCGGACGGGCCTCGCCCCGAGCGCTGAGCTCGCAGGTCGGATTCGTGTTCCAGAACCCCGAGCACCAGTTCATCGCGCACTCCGTGCGGGAGGAGCTGGCCCACGGACTGCGGCTGCAGCGCGTGGCTCCGGCGGAGATCGAGGCGCGCGTCGATGAGATGCTCGATCGGTTCGGCCTGCGGTACAGGGCCGACGAGCATCCGTTCCTGCTCTCCGGCGGCGAGAAGCGCCGTCTCTCGGTCGGCACCGCGCTCATCACCCGCCCGCGCGTGATCGCCCTCGACGAACCCACCTTCGGGCAGGACAGGGCCCGAGCGCTCGAGCTGCTGAGCCTGCTGCAGGATCTGCAGCGCTCGGGCACGACGATCGTGGTCGTCACTCACGACCTGGACCTCGTGGCCGCCTATGCGACCCACACCGTCCTGCTGGATGCGGGGGCTCTGATCGCCGCCGGGCCCACCGCCGAGGTGCTCGCGGGTCTCAGAAGCGGCGGGAACCCGCAGCGTCTGAGACACCGTCCGGTGCCCGGTTCCAGAAGACGCCGGTCCCGGGGCATCCGACCCGCCACGACGGGGACACGGGCGTCCGGCTTCGCGGACCTTCGAGTGCGCCGCACTCCCCCGCGACCGAGCCGACGCCGACCGACCCGTACGCCGCGGCACCCGCATCCGCCCGGTTCTGGCTGCACCATCTCAACCCGCTGGCGAAGATCGCCGCCGTGCTGCCGGCGATGGCCCTGCTCGTGGCGACCCGCGATCTGCTCACGCCGGCGGTCTTCCTGGTGCTGTCTTACGTCCTCGTGCTGAGCGGAGCGCGGCTCACCCGGCGCGCGACCGCGCTGCTGCTGCTCGGGATGCCGATCGGCATCGCCGTGCTCACCGTCGGCTTCGGCGTATGGGTCGCCCCGAGCCAGGTCGCGGGCACCGGCGTCGTGCTCACGATCGGCGCATGGACGCTGCACGAGGGCGCGCTGATCATCGGGCTCGCGACGGCGCTGCGCCTGGGCGCGATCCTCGCGCTCGCCCTGATCGGCGGTCTCACCACGAGCGGCCCCGACCTGGTGCGCGCCGCGGTGCAGCAGCTGAGGGTGCCGTACCGGATCGGGTACACGGCGCTGGCCGCGTACCGGTTCGTGCCGCGCTTCGGGTACGAGCTGTCGGTGATCCGCGCCGCCCACCGCGTGCGAGGGCACGGCTGGGGCGGACGGTTCGGCGGTCGAGGACCGGTCGCCCGCCTGGTGCGCGGCTGGGGGTACGTCGTGCCGCTGCTGGCATCCGGCATCCGTCATGCCGAGCGCGTCGCACTGTCGATGGATGCCCGCGCCTTCGGCGCCCACCCCACGCGCACCGAGCGGCACCTCGTCCCATGGCGCACGCGCGACACGGTCTTCGCGGGCGCCGTGGTCCTGGCATCCGCCGTCGTCTTCACCGCCAGCTTCCCCTGGCAGCTCTGAAAGGGAAATCATGTCCGTCGGCAAGATCGTCAAGCCCGCGTCCGCGGAGCTCATCCACCTGACCGTGCTGCGGACGCAGCGACTCACCAGCGGCTGGATGCGGGTGACGCTCGGCGGCGGCGAGATCGAGCGCTTCACGCCGATGGGCTACGACCAGTGGTTCCGGCTGTTCCTTCCGCTGGGCGGCGAGGAGGGACTGGAGCGCGTGCCCGCGAAGGCCAACGGCCTGCTCGGGTACCTGAAGTTCCTGCGCATCCCCGACGGCGTGCGTCCGGTGATGCGCAACTACACCGTGCGCTCCTATCGCCCCGCGACCGCCGATGCCGGCGCCGAGATCGACGTTGACTTCGTGCTGCACGGGTCGGCGGCCGACGGCACCGCGGGACCCGCATCGCGCTGGGCGGAGACCTGCCACGCCGGCGAGCACGTCCTCGTGATCGACGAGGGACTGACGTTCAACCCCGCACGCGGGGAGGATCGCGTCGTCCTGGTGGGCGACGAGACCGCCCTGCCCGCGATCGCGGGCGTCTGCTCCTCACTGCCGGCGACGGCCGTCGGGACCGTGATCCTCGAGGTCGCGACCGCGGAGGACGCGCTCGAGTTCCCGCATCCGGCGGGCATCGAGGTGCGGACGGTCGTGCGCACGGATGCCGAGGCGCCCGGGGTACGCGCGCTGTCCGCACTGCGTGCGCTGACGCTGCCGTCCATGCCGTTCCACGCATACATCGCGGGCGAGCAGTCCCTGGCCTCCGGTGCCCGGCGGTACCTCGTCGCCGAGCGCGGCGTGGACAAGAACCACGTGAGCTTCACCGGCTACTGGAAGCGCGGTACCTCGTCACCCGCATCCCGCGCCTCCCGCGAGGCGGCCGCCCGGCCGGTGGCCTGATTTCGTATACGCTAATCGCCGGTTTTCGTATACACTAATTCCATGAGTGAGCACCTCCTGCACGGCAAGCCTGTCACCGACGAGCAGATCCAAGCCTGGGCGGATGAAGCTGAGGCCGGATACGACCTTGAGAAGCTCCCCAAACCTCGTCGTGGCCGACCCCCTGTGGGCGATGGCCCGGGCTCGGTCATCCCTGTTCGCCTCGATGCCGCCACTCTCGCCGCACTGAACGCTCGTGCCGAAAGTGAAGGAATAACGAATCGATCGGACGCCATTCGCGCCGCCGTGCGCGAATGGGCTCATGTCGCCTGATCTGCACACCTCGGCAAGGAAGCACTACCGACGCGACCGACTCGCCGATGAAGACGTGATCTACGCGGCGCAACACGTGCTCCACTCCCGGCCGCTCGACGATGAAGACGACCCACGACGCTGGCTGATGATCGGCAGCGATCCCGCAGGCCGACTTCTCGAGATCATCAGCCTGATCTACGACGACGGCTATGAACTCGTCATCCACGCGATGAAGGCGCGCCCGCAGTACCTCGACGAGATCTGATTGCGCGCCTGTCAGGTCGTCGCGACGATACTCCCCGGAAGTGGGTACAGCGAAGGGCCGCCCGGATGCAGCATCCGGACGGCCCTTCGGTGACGGTGCGTCAGCGCTTGCCGGCGATCTGACGGCCGACGAGGTCGCGCATGATCTCGTTGGTGCCGCCGTAGATGCGGTGCACGCGGGCGTCGGTGAACGCCTTCGCGATCGGGTACTCCATGATGTAGCCGTAGCCGCCGTGCAGCTGCACGCCCATGTCGAGCACCTCCCACTCGCGCTCCGTGGCCCAGAACTTCACCTTGGCGGCGTCCTCGGCGCTGAGCTTGCTGTCCTTGTAGGCCAGCAGCGCGCGGTCGACGTACGCCCACATCACCTCGGTGGTGGTGACCATGTCGGCCAGGCGGAAGCGGGTGTTCTGGAAGTCGGCGATCCGCTCGCCGAAGGCCTCGCGGTCCTTGGTGTACGCGATGGTCCAGTTGGTCGCGGCTTCGGCGGCCGCGGCGGCTGCGACACCGATCGAGAGGCGCTCGAGCGGCAGGTTCATCATCAGCTGGATGAAGCCCTGGCCCTCCTTGCCGCTGATCAGGTTCTCGTCGGGGACGAAGACGTCGGTGAAGCTGAGCTCCGCCGTGTCCCAGCCGTGGAAGCCCATCTTGCTGAGCTTCTTGCCCTGGTCGAAGCCCTCCATGCCCTTCTCCACGATCAGCAGGCTGAACGCGTCAGGACGGTTGCCCTCGCCGGTCTTGACGAAGGTGACCACGATGTCGGCGGTCGTGCCGGAGGAGATGAACGTCTTGGCGCCGTTGAGGATGTAGCCGCCGTCGACCTTCTTGGCATTGGTCTTGATGCCGCGCAGGTCGGAGCCGGCACCCGGGTCGGTCATGGCGAGCGCGCCGAGCACCTCACCGGTGGCCATGCGGGGCAGCCACTTCTCCTTCTGCTCCTGGGTGCCCATGTGCACCAAGTACGGCACGGCCAGGTCGTCCTGGATGCCGAAGGCACCGGCCAGCGAGCCAGCACCGGCGGCGATGACCTCCTCCATGACGATCGTGCGGAAGCGGTAGTCCTGCAGCATGCCGGCGCCGCCGAACTCCTCAGGCACCGAAAGGCCGATCAGCCCCGCCTCACCGGCGGCGAGCATGGTGGCGCGGTCGATCTCGCCGGCGGCCTCCCACTTCTCGATGTTCTCGTTCGTGGCGTACCGCTTGACGAAGTCCTTGACCAGGTCGCGGAAGGCCTCGTGATCCTCTTCGTAGATGTCGCGTTCCATGACGTCCTCCTGAAAGTCGTGCGCGTCTTCGCACCGGCGAGTCTACGACGCGAGGAGGTCCGGACACAGCGGATTGTGGGAATGCGTCTCACAATCCGTGGCACTGCGTACCGGGTTTGTGGGATGCCGTCAGTGGACGATTCCGGATGCCGTCAGTGCGCGTAATCGGGGGCCGCGGGGAGGCCGAAGAACTCCTCCAGCGTGTGGAAGCCGCCATCGTGATACGCCTTCGCCAGCTCCACGCCGATGAAGCGCAGATGCCACGGCTCGGGCATGTAGCCGGTGGTCGGCGTGGCGCCCTTCTCGTAGCGGACGATGAACCCGTACTCCCAGGCGTGCTGCACGATCCAGTCGCTCTGCGCGGTCGAGCCGAACGCACCGAGCGACCCGCATCCGCCTGAGCAGGCGACGACGTCGACGGCAAGGCCGCTCTGGTGCTCGCTGTGACCGGGGCGCGCGGACCCGGCATCCGCCCCCGCGACACCCTCCGAGCGCACGAAGCGGGAGTAGGTGACCTGCTGCAGACCGTAGGAGCGATAGGCGTTGTTGACGCCGATGGTGCCGCCGCCTCCGGCCGTCAGAGCGCCGCTCATGCGGTCGAGGGCCTCCGCGACCTCGGGGCGCATGCTCACCGATCCGGAGGTGGCGCGCAGACTCGACGCCCGCACGGATGCGGGCGCGAAGTCCACCGGGGCCAGCGGGCGGAGCTTGTTGACGACGACCCAGTCGTGAGCGGGATCGGAGAGCGAGATGCAGGGGGCGTTGCCCGCGGTGACCGCGGCACGGAACTGCTCGCCGCCGCCGAAGGCGCGCACTGCGGCGGCGTCATCGTGCGCGGCGAGCGCGGACGTCACAGCAGTATCCGCGCACGGGTTCGCGGCGTGGGCCTCGGCCAGCTTCACGTCGGGGAGCGCCATGACTGCGGCGGGCGCCGGCAGTTCCGCCGCCGCGGGAGAATCCGATCCACCGCCGCCGGCCAGCGTCGCCAGCGAGGCGATCGCGGTGAACAGCACGCCGATGGGCAGGGCGACCCGCACGGCGAGCGGCGCACGCGACGCATGCCGGGAATGCGTGGCGCTCATCGCTCCATTGTGACGCATGGCCCTGACGGTTTCACGAGCCCGGCGCACGCCACCCCGGAGCCCGCCTGCGCCCAGCGCATAGGATCCAGCCATGGCACAGACATCGCAGAGCCCCGAGCCCCCGTACATCCGCACCCCAGGCGGAGCGGCGATCCTGCTCGTGTCCGCCCTGCTCCTGATGCTGGTGGGCGGATTCCTCACCCTGGTGCAGTCCGAGCTCATGGCGCGACCGGAGCCCAAGGACTTCGCGATCTTCCAGACCTGGCTGGGAACCACCCTGTTCCAGATCGGTCTCGCTTTCCTGGTCGCGGGACTGGTGATCGTCGGGGTGCGGGCGATGCTGCAGCAGCAGACCGAGGCGATGCTGGCACGCCGGCGCGAATAATAGATCTGTTCGAATATCACTTGCCCTAGCATCGTCTTTTTGTTCTAATGGGGAGATGCGGTGGCAAGGTCAGACGATCGACGATGCGGATCCCGCGGCGCTGCCCGGACTGGAGAACCGCAACGGGATCGTGCAGTCGGTGACCACGCCGGAGTTCGCGGGCATGACGTTCCACGAGGTGCTGGCCAAGTCGGCACTGAACGCGGTTCCCGGACCGTCGCGGATGCCGTTCAACTGGACGATCAACCCCTACCGCGGATGCAGCCATGCCTGCTCTTATTGCTTCGCTCGTGGGACGCACCAGTATCTCGACCTGGACGCGGGGCACGACTTCGATTCGCAGATCGTCGTGAAGACGAACATCGTCGACGTGCTCCAGCGCGAGCTGCGTCGGGGGTCCTGGCAGCACGAGACCGTCGCGCTGGGCACCAACACCGATCCCTACCAGCGGGCTGAGGGGCGATATCGGCTGATGCCGGGGATCATCCAGGCGCTGGCGGACTCAGGCACGCCGATGTCGATCCTCACCAAGGGCACGCTGGTCCGCCGCGACATCCCCCTGCTGATGGACTCCGCGAAGCGCGTGCCGATCGACATCCAGATGTCCATCGCGATGTACGACGACGCGCTGCAGCACTCGATCGAACCCGGCACACCGACCACGCAGGCCCGGCTCGACACCGTGCGCGCCCTGACGGATGCCGGGTTCCGGGTCGGGGTCTTCCTGATGCCCGTCCTGCCGCACATCACGGACTCGGTCGGAGCGATCGACGAGGCGCTGTCGCGGATCGCGGATGCCGGCGCCGACCACGCCGTATACGGTGCGCTGCACCTGCGCGCCGGCGTCAAGCCCTGGTTCTTCGAATGGCTGCAGCGCGAGCGCCCCGACCTGGTCGCCTCCTACCGGGGCCTGTACCCGGGTGCGGCGGCCGAGGCCCCGAAGGGCTACCGCCAGTGGCTGGCCAAGCGGATGCGTCCGCTGATCCGCGCCCACGGCCTGCACACGCAGTCGGAGGAGGATCACGATCGGATGCGGGGGATCATGCGTGAGCGGATGCGTCCGGCCCCGGCATCCGCTCCCCCGGCGCCGAAGGCGGAGATGCTGTTCTGAGCGCGGTCAGTCCCGCTTGACCAGCGGCTCGGTCAGGAAGACCAGGAGCAGCAGTGCGAGCGGGCCGAAGATCATCCCCAGCACGAACCAGCCGAGCTTCGTCCGGCCCTGCACGCCCGCGAGCCCGCTCGTCGCCAGCGCGATGCAGAACCAGACCGTGCCGCCCGCCGTTGCCCAAGAGCCCCATTCCATGCGCCCAGCCTATGGGATGCTGATCACTCGCCCCGGACGCGGTCGCGCACGGCGGTCCACAACGGATCGCCCTCCGCAAGACCCGATGTGATGCGCATGATGCCGCCGAGGATCCCGCACACGCACAGCGCGGCGATCACGCCGATCGACACCATCGCCGCCGTCAGCAGCGGCATCCGCGCCGCATCGGTGAAGAACACCGAGGACAGCCCGAAGATCGCCACGAGCAAGAGCAGCGCACCCGCCGTCGTCCTCGTCAGAATGCGGGGCTCGTACTGCACCGTCCGCGGCGCGAACCAGAACGGCGCTCGACGGGAGCGCTGCCCGGTGCGGAAGGGCAGCCGCAGCCACCAGGCGGCCGCGATCGTGAGGCGACGCCCCGTCCGCCAGAGCCGGTGCAGCACGAGAAGGCAGACGACCGCGATGGTCAGAGCCGCGCCTCCGATCGCGAGAACCACGACCCGTCCGGCTCCCCCCGACACGTCGCTCGCCGCGTCGAGCATCGCGAGCCCGAACAGCGTTCCGAGCACCGCTCCGAGATACGTGAGCGCGCCCCATCCCAGCCGGCTCCACCGCTCGTAGTCCTCGCGAAGTGCGCGTGCCGCAGCATCCGCCTGCCCGACCTCGTCCGAGCCGCCCTCGGCCGCGCGGATCAGGGGGAGGGATGCGGGACGGATCAGCGGCATCCGTCCAGACTAGGGCGCAGGCTCATCGCGTCCGCCGCCACAACTCCGGAGATCCGACGCGGAAACGCCCCCGCAGAGCCGTTGTCGGGCTCCACGGGGGCGTTTCTCCGGAGTTGCGACGCGCGTCAGGCGGTCAGCTCTGCGGCGCTCGGCACCCGACCGGTGATCTCGTCGATCAGGTCGTCACCCGGTGCGACCTGCTCGAACGGCGCGTCGATCTCAGCGCGGTCCAGCAGGTCCTCCATGCGGCGACGACGGTGCCGGGTGATCAGCGTGACGACGCGTCCGGAGCGGCCGGCACGGCCCGTGCGGCCCGAGCGGTGCAGGTACGTCTTGTACTCGTCGGGCGCGTCGGCCTGCACGACCAGGTCGATGTCGTCGACGTGGATGCCGCGCGCGGCGACGTCCGTGGCGACGAGCACCTGAACCTTGCCCGCGGTGAGCTTCTGCAGGTTGCGCGTGCGCTTGGCCTGGTTCAGGTCACCGTGAAGGGCGACGGACGCGATCCCGGCATCCTCGAACTGCTCGCTGAGCATCTCGGCGTACGCGCGGGTGCGTGCGAAGACCAGCGTCTGCCCGTCGCGGTCGACGAGCGAGGTGAGCACCTCGGCCTTGTCGCGGTGCTCGATCACCAGCACGCGGTGCTCGATGGTGCCCGAGTTCTGGTCCTCGCCGGCGACCTCGTAGACGGCAGGGTCGACCAGGAACTCGTCGACGATCGCGGCGACCTCGCGGTCGAGCGTCGCCGAGAACAGCAGCTTCTGGCTGGTCGCGCCGTCCTCGAGGGCGGTGCCCGTCTTGCGCAGGATGCGCTGCACGGGCTCGGCGAAGCCGAGCTCCGCCATGTGGTCGGCCTCGTCGAGCACCGCGATGCGGATCTCGGAGAGGTCGAGCTTGCGCTGCTCGATGAGGTCTTCGATGCGGCCGGGGGTGCCGATGATGATGTCGACGCCCTTGTTGAGCGCGCCCACCTGGCGCGCTTGAGGCACGCCACCGTAGATCTGCGTGGTGAACAGACCGACGCTGCGGGCGATCGGCTGCACCGTGCGGTCGATCTGCAGGGCCAGCTCGCGCGTCGGCGCCAGGATGATGGCGCGCGGCTTGCGGCCTATCTCGCGCCGCTTGCCCTTCTGCGACAGCAGGATGCTCTCCACCAGCGGCGCGCCGAAGGCGATCGTCTTGCCCGAGCCGGTGCGGCCGCGACCGAGCACGTCGCGTCCCTCGAGGATGGCCGGGATCGTGGCCGCCTGGATCGGGAACGGCTTCTCGGCGCCCATGTTCTTCAGGACCTCGACGATGTTCGAGCCCATACCCAGGTCGGCGAAGGTCACATCGGCGACCTCGGTGGCCTGCACGGCCTCGGCCTCGAGCCGCTCGTGCACGACGTCGACGTGCTCCTCGTGCGCCTTGACCGTCGCGGTGCGGTTCCAGTCGCTGCGGCTCGGACGGTCGTCGCGGTTCTGGCGGATCGGACGGGCGTCACGGTCGTTGCGGTCGAAGCGCGGGCGGTCGTCACGGCGGTCGCTGCGCTCGAAACGCGGGCGCTCGTCGCGGTCCTGACGGGACCTGTCATCGCGGTCGAAGCGCGGACGCTCGGGACGGTCGAAACCGCGTGCGCCACGGTCATCGCGACGGTCGAAACCGCGTGCGCCACCGCGGTCGTTCCGATCGAAACCGCCCCGTGCGCCACCGCGGTCGTTGCGATCAAAGCCGCCGCGTGCGCCACGGTCGTCGTTGCGGTCGAAACCGCCGCGCGCGCCACGGTCGTCGTTGCGGTCGAAACCGCCCCGTGCGCCACCGCGGTCATCGCGGCGGTCGAAGCCGCGCGAACCCCGGTCGTCACGGTCGAATCGCGGGCGGTCGTTGCGGTCGAAGCCGCCACGCGCGCCACCACGGTCATCGCGACGCTCGAAACCGCGACCGCCACGATCGTCACGACGCTCGAAGTCACGCGAACCCCGGTCGTCACGCTCGAAGCGCGGGCGCTCGTCACGACGCTCGAACCCACGGCCACCACCGCGGTCATCGCGCGAGGGACGCTCGTCACGGCGGACGCCACCGGAGCGGTCATCGCGACGGGGACGGTCGTCGAAGCGACGCGCGCCACGATCGAAGCCGCGGGCTCCGCGGTCGTCGCGGTCGTTGCGGTGGTGCGGCGCCTCACGGCGATCGGACTCGGCACGGTTGCGGATGGAGCGGGCCTCGTCGCGGCCCGCGCGCTCGGCATCCGACCAGCGGCGCTTGGGCGCCGCCGCACCGGCCTCGGCCTCGCGGTAGCCGCGGTGCTTGGGGCTGATGCTTCCCGGGCGGCGGTCTGCGCGCGCGTCGGACGAGAAGGAGCGGCGCTCACCGGCATCCGACCGCCGGTCGTCGTCACGGGTCGGACGGCCACCGGCGTGACGGTCGTGGAACGCCGTCTTCTTCGCGTAGCGCGGCTCGAAGTTGCGGGACGGGCGTCCGCCCTTGGGCTTGCCGTTCTTCGGCATGGGATCTTCCTGACTGTCTCTGACACGAGAACAGCGTCCGCTCCCGTGCGCACAGAGATCAGCGCACGGCGGACATACCCGGGCATCCGTCGGCCGGGGCCATTCATGTGATGGTTGATGAACCATCGGCCCCTGGGCTCACAATGAGAGCAGGTTCACCCTCGCAAAACGCTCCGCACGAGGCGGGTGCCCGAAGCCGACCCCACGAGTCTACCGGAACCGCCTGGGAAACCGCCCGGCCGGGCTAGCGGATGGCCACCGGGAACAGGTCGGTGCGCGCGATGACGCGGTCGCGTTCTTCCGCCAGCGCGAGGCGTCGCGGGTCACCGAGGTATGCCTGCAGCGCAGCATCGTCCGCGAATCGGAACAGTTGGATCTCATCGGGCCCGTCCCCGGGCTCCGTCGACACCGCTCGCCGCACCACCTCTCCGCGATGCTCGCCGATCAGCGCCAGCACGTGATCCTCGTACTCCGACAGGCCCGCCCGCTCACCCTCGCGCGCCCACAGCAGGCAGCACAGCTCCACCGCATCCGTCATCGTCGTCCCATCCTCTTCCACACGACCATCCTCTCCCGCGGTCGTACGATTGCCCCATGTCCGTCGACAGCGTTACGCATTCGCCCACTGGCGTCCAGATCCGACTCCGCCGTGGCGATGTCACTGCTCAGATCGCCCAGGTGGGCGCCTCGCTGCGGCACCTGACCGTCGGCGGTGTCGACGTGGTCCCGCCCTACCCCGAGGACCAGCCGACGCCGGGATGCTCGGGTGTCGTACTCGCGCCCTGGCCGAACCGCATCCGCGACGGCGTCTGGCAGGACGGCGGGACCACCCGGGCCCTTTCGGTCACCGAGCCGAAGTTCCACAACGCCAGCCATGGACTGCTGCGCTTCACCGCCTACGAGATCGTGACCCGTTCGGAGGATGCGGTGACGCTGGGCGCCGCGATCGTCCCGCAGACCGGCTACCCCTACCTGGTCGACACCACTGTGCGATACGCACTGACGGATGCCGGCATCGACGTCACGCACACGCTGACGAACCGTTCGGTCGCCCCGGCGCCGGTCGCGCTCGGCACTCATCCGTACCTGACGATCGGCGGCGCCGACCCGCGCACGCTGATGCTGCGGATCCCCGCGGAGACCTATTTCGAGACAGATGAGCGGATGCTGCCGGTCGGCGAATCCCCGGTCGCCTCCGGCACCGATCTGCGCGAGGGGCAGCGGCTCGGCGACGTGCAGCTGGACACCGGGTTCGCGAACCTGCACCGGGATGCCGACGGCTTCGCGCGCACGACGCTGACCGCTCCCGACGGCCGCGCTGTCACGCTGCAGCAGGGGCCAGGCTTCGGCTACGTGCAGGCGTACACCTCCACCGGATACCCGGACCACTCCCTGGTCGTCGCCGTGGAGCCGATGACGGCGCCCGCCGACGCCTTCAACACCGGGCGCGGACTGCGCCACCTGGGGCAGGACGAGTCCTGGACGCTGGAGTGGGGCATCCGCTTCTCCGGCTGAGACCACCCGCGTCAGCTCCCTGCCCGACCGAGATGGAAAACATCGGTGGCGAGGCCCGATACCCGGCGCTTTCCATCCGCGCGGCCGCTGCCGAGTTGGAAACCGCCGGGTAACAGGCATCCGGACCCGGCACTTTCCATCCGGGATGCAAAGGGCCGGCGGCGAAGTCGGACCGCGGTCAGTCGACCGGGTTCGCGGAGGGCAGCGCCTGCGAGCGCAGCTCGCGTCGGGTCGGGTGGTGCGCAGCGGGGTCGGCTGCGGCCTGCGCGACGACGGATGCCGCCGCTGCGGCCGCAGAGGCGGCGGCAGCAGCAGCGGATGCCGCGGCAGCCGCCGCGAGCATGGGGTCGGCCGCGGAGCGGACGGGCTCGTAGGGCTGCACCGCGGGGGAATCCGTGAACTGCAGGCGTGCGATCGTGCCGGAGTCCACTGCGGCGGCGGGCTCACCATCGGCCATCCCGCCCGCGGGCGGGGCATCCGGCGTCGAATCGGATGCCGCGAGTCCCGCCCCCGCGCGAGCACCCGCACCGGCCGCGAACGACCGCGCACCGGCGCCGGACCCGGCGGCCACGGAACCGGCACCACCGCCGTGCGCCTCGCCCGCGAGATGCGCCTCGACGTCGCTGCGGTACATGATCTCGGGCGCGATGGGCCTGCGCGGGCCCTCAGGGCCGGCAGGGCCGGCAGGACCCGAGCCGCCGGGACCGGCTCCGTCCGGTCCGGACGCCCCGCCGCCGCGTGTAGCGCGCCGTGCAGCACGCCGCTCCTTCGCGCCCTCGACCAGGTTGTAGAGCGTCGGCAGCACGATCAGCGTCAGCACGGTCGACGACACCAGGCCGCCGATCACCACGATCGCGAGCGGCTGGGAGATGAACCCGCCGTGGCCGGTGATACCGAGAGCCATCGGCGTGAGAGCGAAGATCGTGGCGAGCGCCGTCATCAGGATCGGCCGCAGACGCTTCTCGCCGCCGGCCATCACGGCATCCGCGGTCGTGAGGCCCTTCTCGCGGTACTGGTTGACGAGGTCGACGAGCACGATCGCGTTCGTGACCACGATGCCGATCAGCATCAGCACGCCGATCAGCGAGGCGACGCCCAGCGGCACGCCCGTCGCGATCTGCAGCAGGATCGCGCCGGTCGCCGCGAACGGCACCGACACGAGCAGCAGCAGCGGCTGGCGCAGCGACTTGAAGGTCGCGACCATCACCACGTAGACGATCAGGATCGCGGCGAGCATCGCCAGGCCCAGCTGCGAGAACGAGTCGGCCTGCTGCTGCGCGACGCCGCCGATCTCGGCGCGGGCGCCCTCGGGCAGCTTCACGTGATCGAGCGAGGCGGTCACCGAGCGCGTGGCGACGGCCAGGTCGTCGGAGGCCGGAGGCACCGTGATCGTGGCGGTGCGACGCCCCTTCTCGGTGGTGATCGCGGTGGGCCCGTTGCTCTGCTCGACCTGGGCGATGTCCGACAGCTTCACGATGCCGGTCGGGGTCGGGATCGCCAGCTCCTTCAGGGCGTCCTCCGACGTCGGAGGTTCGGGAGCGACGAGGTACACGGTCAGGCCGGTGCCGTCGACTTCCACCGTCCCGAGCTGCTCCGGGCGCATCGTGTTCGACACGATCGAGCCCACCGCGACCTCGGAGAGGCCGTGCTCGGCGGCCTTCGCCCGGTCGACGACCACCGCGATGTACGGCAGCGACGCCGCGAGGTTGTCGGTGACCTCGCCGACGCCGTCGCGGCCCTTGAGGTCCTTCGTCAGGGCGTCCGTCGCCTCCTGCAGCACATCGGCCGTGGGAGCCGTGACGCTGATGGTGATGTCGCTGGAGCCGAAGCCGCCCGACGACGCCCCGACCTTGACGTCACCGGCGTCCTTCAGCTCGTCGATCCTCTTCTGCACGGTGGCGCGCAGCTTCTCCTGATCGGCCGAATCGCTGGTCTGGATGGAGTAGGTGATGCCCGCACCGCCGGAGAAGGCGTCGCGCAGCGCCGAGCCGCTGGACCCGATCGACGCCTGCACGTGCGTGATGCCGTCGACGTCCTCCAGCGCCTTCTCGACCTTCTTCGCGGCATCCGACTTCGCCTCGAGGCTTGCGGTGCCGCCGATGTCCTGGGTGACGGTCATGGTGTTCTGCCCGGAGTCGCTGAGGAAGTTGATCTTCATCAGCGGGGCGGCCGCCAGGGTGCCGGCGAGCACCAGCACGGCGATGATGACGGTGGTCGCCGAGTGCTTCAGCGTCCAGCCCAGGATCGGCCGGTAGGCGCGCTGCAGACGGCTGGGCGGAGCATCCGGATGCTCCGGATCGATCTGCGCCCCCGCGGCGTCCAGCAGCGGCTTGCCGGGCTTGAGGAACCAGTACGCCAGCACCGGCACGATCGTCAGCGCGACCAGCAGAGAGGCGACCATCGCGATCGTCACGGTCATCGCGAAGGGCCGGAACAGCTCGCCGACCATGTCGCCGACGAACACGATCGGCAGGAACACCGCGACGGTCGTGATCGTGGACGCCGTGATGGCCGCAGCCACCTCGCGCACCGCGAGCCGGATCGCATCGCCCTTGTCGGCGCCCTGCACGTAGTGACGCTTGATGTTCTCGATCACCACGATGGAGTCGTCGACCACGCGCCCGATCGCGATGGTGAGCGCGCCGAGCGTCAGTACGTTGAGCGAGTAGCCGAACGCCTGCAGTCCGATGAAGGTGATCAGCACGCTGGTCGGGATCGAGATCGCGGTGACCAGTGTGGAGCGGATCGACAGCAGGAAGATCAGGATGACGATCACTGCGAACGCCAGGCCCAGCAAGCCCTCGGTGGCGAGCGTCTCGATGGACTGCTCGATGAACGGCGCCTGATCGAACACGACGGTGAAGGTCGTGTCGGGGAAGGTCTTCTTCAGGTCGTCGAGCTTGCTCAGCACGCCCTTGGACACGTCGACCGTGTTGGCGGACGGAAGCTTGGTGACGGCGATCGACAGGGCGTCCTTGCCGTCCACGCGCGAGATCGAGGTGACCGGGTCGGTGGTCTGCTCCACGGTCGCGACGTCGCCGATGGTCAGTGTCGTGCCGACCAGCGGCAGGGATGCCAGCTCGCTCGCGCTCGTGATCTTCGACCCGGTCTGCACGGTGAGCGTCTCGTCACCCTGGGTGATGTCGCCGCCGGGCAGCAGCACGCCGTTCTGCTGCAGCGCCTGGCTGATCGCCTGCGTGCTCTGACGCGCCTCGGCCAGCTTGGCCGCGTCGGGCGTGATCGTGATGCGCTGCCCGACGCCGCCGACGATCTGCGCGGCGTTGACGCCCTTGACGTCCTCGAGGTCCGGGATGACGGTGGTCTGCAGGTCGTTCTGCGCGGCCTCGGCGTCGCTGAAGCCGGTGACGGCGATCTGGATCACCGGGAAGTCGTCGATCGAGACGCTGAGCACCTGCGGAGCGACGTCCTTCGGCAGCTGCTGGCCGATGCGGTTGATCGCCTGCTGCATCTTCTGCTCGGCGGTCGCCAGGTTGGTGCCGTAGGTGAAGGTCGCCTGCACGATCGAGGCGTTGGTGGTGCTCGTCGCGGTCGTCGACTCGAGCCCCGGCACGCCCTGGATGGCATCCTCGATCGGCGTGGAGACGTCGTTCTCGACGACCTCGGGCGAAGCGCCAGGGTAGGTGGTCATGACCATCAGCGCCGGCAGCTCGAGCGAGGGGATGAGCTCCTGCTTGAGGTTGGTCAGCGCCAGTCCGCCGAACACGGCGGAGACGATCGTGATCAGGGCGATGAGCGCGCGGTTGCGCAGGCTGAGGACGGAGAGATTCGACACGATGCTCGTTTCAGTCGCTCACGGACGAAGGACGGATGCTCTCGCCGAGGATGGCGGCGAGAGCGGATTCGATGAAGGCGCCGCTGAGCGGCTCGTCGTTGATGCGGGAGTGCCAGAGCACCCCGTCGATGAAGATGGCAGCCGCGGTCGCGCGCTCGAGTCCGTGGTCGCCGGTGAGGAACCCCGCCATCTGCGCCGACCAGCGCCGGGCGAGCTCGCGCAGCTGAGGGTCGTTGACCGCGGCGGTGACCACGGCGCGGTCGGCCTCCATGGCCCGGGCGTCGGCGAGGCCCTGCACGATGAGCTCGGCGATGACAGCGGGAGTGGCGCCGCGCTCGGTGAGGACGGATCGGATGCCCTCCATCCTGGAGTCCACATCCGCCACGAGGTGGCGCAGCGCCTCCGACCGCAGCTCGTCGAGCGTGGCGAAGTACTGCGTGGTCGCGCCGAGCGGCACGCCCGCGCGCGCGGCGATCATGCGGTGGGTGAGGGCGCCGACGCCGACCTCGACGATCAGCTCGGCCGCCGCCGCGACGATCTCGCGGCGGCGGGTCTCCGGATCGCGCCTGCGGCGCGTGACAGCATCCGACATCCCGACCCCCTCATGTACATCTGTACATTATCGGTCCTTGGAGCCGGCTGAGAGCGGGCCGGAGCGCGACATCAGGGTCGGTCAGAGGGCGTGACCGAGCGAGAGCCCGAGGGCCGCGGCGGCGAGGCCGGCCAGCAGCATTCCCCCGGCGTAGAGGGCGGATGCCCGGCGTTCCCCGTCGCGCCACAGCGCGACCGTGTTGATCATCGCGGTGCTGAACGTGGTGTACCCGCCGAGGAAGCCGGTGCCGAGCACGAAAGCCGCGCCGGGCAGCATCCCGATCACCAGGCCGAGCGCGAGCGAGCCGGTGATGTTGATCACCATCACGCCCCACGGGAAGCGCGTGCCGGTCAGCTGTCCGATGCCGAGATCGACGAGGTACCGTGTCGCGGCCCCGAGTCCGCCGCATGCGGCGGCGAGCAGGAACACCAGCGGGCTCATGATGCCGCCCGCTTCCGCCCCAGCACCAGCCCGAGGGCGGCGGCCGCGATGCCCCCGACCAGGCTGACGACGATGTACCCGACAGCGAGCAGCGGAGATGCATCCCGCAGCTGCACGCTGTCGACCATGAACGAGCTGTAGGTCGTGAAGCCGCCGAGCACGCCTGTGCCCAGAAGAACCCGCAGATCGCCGGCCGGCAACTGGGCCGTCAGGATGCCCAGGGCCAGGGCGCCGACGATGTTCGCGGCCAGCACGCTGAGCGCGGCATCCGGGATGAGCATCCCGAGACCCATGCGCGCGGCGGTGCCCAGCATCCCGCCGAGCGCCACCAGCGCCGCGCGCCGGAGGACGGTGGCGATGGACATCGGGGAGGTCACCGTCCAACTCTAGCCACGGCGCAGGACCCGCCCGACGACCGCGTTACGTAGACTCGGGGGACGACTGAGCCGCTCCGCCCGAGGGAGCGGAAGCCGCCAGGAGGACGACGCCCGCGTGCTGACGAGACGGATCTTCGGATGGCTGCGTCTGCTCGCCGCAGCCGTGTGCATCGTGTCCCTCACGCATCGGATGCTGTGGGGCATGGGCTCGCAGACCCTCGCCAGCGACAACTTCTTCGCGTACCTGACGATCCAGTCGAACGTGGCGTTCGCCGCGGTGACGATCCTCGCGGGCGTCATCGCGCTGCGACGCGCGGAGGATCCGGTATGGCTCACGTCGGCCAGGGCGCTGGTGCTGAGCTGGACGGTGACGGCCGGCCTGGCGTTCTCGATCATCGTGTGGCAGGCGGGCGTGCGTGGCATCCCGATCACGGTTCCCTGGTCGGATGTGGTGCTGCACTACCTGCTGCCGGCATGCGCGGTGATCGCGTGGCTGATCGGCCCCAGCCGGCACGCCGCCTCGTGGCGGGTGGTGCCGTTCGTGCTGGCCTACCCGGTGGTCTGGGGCGTGTTCACGATCGTGCGCGGCCGGATCATCGGCTGGTACCCGTACTACTTCCTCGACCCGCGGCAGGTGTCGGGTCTTCCGGAGATGTCCGTGTCGTGCCTCGCCGCGCTGGCGATCTTCGCTCTCGTGGCGGCCGCGCTCGTGCTGCTCAGCCACGTGCGCGTACGGCTGCCCCCGTGGGGCGTGATCAGCTCGCGTCCGCCGGAGTGGGCGCGAAGAAGACGAGTGCCGCTCTGGCGGCGACCTGGGCGTCGCGGTCGCTGAGCGCCGCGAAGCGCGCGGCATCCGCTCCGCCGACGAGCCCCACGAGCACCGGCTCGCCGGTGGCCGGCATCAGGTTGATCCAGGTGCGGATCAGGCCGTCGCCGCCGACCACGTGCCAGATCGTCTGCTCGGCATCCCAGAACGGCTCCTCGAACCGCATCCACACCGTCTCCACGAAACCGGATGCCAGGGACGCGATCGCTCCGCGATGCGGCTTCGGCAGCGCGGGGGCGAACTCGATGCCCTGTCGCTGCAGCACCCCCAGAGGCGCCGTGACGATGACGCGGTCGAACGACAGCGCCTCGCCCGTGCCCAGCCGCAGGCTCACTCCGCTGTCGTCGTAGGCGACGCGCACGACGGGCGAGGCCAGCGTGACCTGCTGATCCTCGAGATGCTTCTCGAAGAAGGATCCGAGGTCCTCCGCCATGCCGGTGAGCGTGTCCGGCGCGAACGCCGGCGGGTACCAGCTCGACGCCTTCTCGGGGTCGGCGCCCGTGGTGGCGGAGAGCCAGGCAAGGGATGCCGCGAGCGCAGGGTCGTCGAGGTCGGCGCCGTTCTGCGTGAGGGCCTCGGCGAGGGGGATGTCGGCGGGCAGGTCGCCCGCCTTCTCGGCGGCCTGCGCGATCGGGTCGCCGGAGACGGTGTCGGTGGCCCCGTCCTTCGACCAGCCGGTCGCCGTCTCGAAGGTGAGCTGCTGCTCGCCGAGCGTGGTGATCCGATCGTGCAGCGCGGTCAGCTGCTCGTCGGAGATGAGCCAGCCGCCCAGCTGCGCGGGCACCGGCCAGTCCTTCGCCTTCTGGCTGAGGATGCGGCCACCCGAGCGGTCTCGGGCCTCGAACACGGTGACCTCGTGGTTGGCATCCGCCAGCATCCGCGCCGCCACCACGCCCGCGGCGCCCGCGCCGATCACGGCGACGCGCTCCTTGGGCCCCGCCGCGACGATCAGCGCGAGCGCGGCCGCGCGGCCGGAGTCCACCGCGCCGAGGACGGTGCCGGGGTTGTCGGTGTCCAGGGCCTCGCCGGCGAAGAACAGCCGGTCACCGATGGGCTCGGCGAGCGTCGCGCGCTGCTGCGGGTCGGTGCCGGAGGGCACGTAGCTCATCGCGCCGTACGAGTACGGGTCCTTCGACCAGGAGCTGCGGACGAACGCCGAAGGAGCGGGCACCTGGGAGGGGGCGGTGGGCCGGGGAGCGGGCGTGGACCGGGTCGGCGTCGGCTTGGTGGGCTCGGGCGTGCACGCGGCAAGGAGCACCGCGACGGCACCGGTCCCGGCGCCGAGCAGCAGCGTGCGGCGAGTGATGCTCATCGTCAGGCCAGACTACCCGCGCCCGGCGACGGGATGCCATGCGGCGACCCGCGGCGGCGGCCGTACGCTGGAGCGGTGTCCGGCTCCGTGATCTCCCCCGCCCGCTCGTCGCACGTCCTCATCATGGGATGGGACGGCGCGCGCGACGACGTCGTGCGGAGTGCGCGCACTCCGCACCTTGAGCGGCCGGCGCACTCCCGCCCTTCCTGAGTGGGGCTCCCGGTATTTTGGTATACCGTTTTGCCCGCAGGGATCGGACGCTGGAACGCCGATCCCCGCACCCAGCCCTACGCAGACCTCATCGTCGGCGCGTTCGCCCGCGAGGCCGACAGCGCGAACGACGCGCTGCGCGCCCTGCAGCAGAACCCCACCGCGCTGCTGCGCGTGTACGTGTCCCACAACCAGCACGCGACGATCGCGCACATCGGCATCGACGACCAGAACTGACGCGCTCGCCCGATCCGCTCGGGAGGAGAACGCACCTTCAGGAGGAGTCCCGGCCCGGGAATCTCCTCCCGAGCGCGAGAACTCCTCCCGAATGTGCGGCGAGCTGCGACGACGTGGGTCGGCTCAGAGGTTCGCCTCCGCGTAGACGCGCAGAGCGTCGCGGACGAACTCGGCGCCGGCGGAGCCGCCGTCGCTCGTCGCGTAGTTCGCGCCGAAGCGCGGGTCGGCGACGTACATCTCGCCGAGTCCGATCACGTAGCCCTTCACATCGCCGCCCGGGGCGGCGGCCGGCGTGCCCGGGATGCCCGTGAGCCACTCGACGTGGCGGCGGGCGATGTCCTGCGCCTCGGCGGACGCCGGGTCGATGCCGCTCTCCGCGGCGGCGATCCAGTCGCGGCCCAGGTCAGCGACGCGCTGCTTCCAGGCGGCACGGTCATCGTCGGAGAGGCCGCGCCACCAGCGGTCGCCGTCGGCGTACGCCTTGCGGCCCCAGCGCTCCTCGACCTCCTCCTTGTACTGCGTGTGGTCGAAGCCGTCGAACATGTTCTCGGCCATGAGGTTCTTCCCTTCTGTCAATGCGGTGATGGTCGATTCGACGGACGCGATCTGCCGCCCGATCCGCTGCTGCTCCTGCCGGAGCAGCTCGAGGTGGGTCTGCAGAGCGGATGCCTCGGCCGCCTGGGCCGCCGAGCCTGTCGAAGCGTCGATCACCTCGGCGATCTGCGGCAGCCCGAGCCCGAGCTCGCGCAGCAGCAGGATGCGCTGCAGGCGCACGAGCGCGGCCTCGTCGTAGTGCCGGTAACCGTTGGCGGCGATGCGCGAGGGGGCGAGCAGTCCGATGTCGTCGTAGTGACGCAGCGTTCTGCTCGTCGTCCCCGCCAGGCGGGCTATCTCCTGGATGGACCAGTCCATGGCATCCGCTCCTCTCGTTCGTCGATAGGACAACGGTAGAAGTTGACGTTGCGTCAAGGTCAAACACGCCGTTCCTGAGTCTTCACTGAACCCCTTGACTAACTCGAGATATATCGTGTTACTCTTCCAATACGCGATATATCTCGATATCGCCTCAACCAGGAAGAGAACGACAATGACCGAGAAGTGGCTCATCGCCCCCGGCGAGGAACGCGTCATCGACATCGCCTCCGCGTCCCGGCTCAAGGTCGGACTCGTCGGCGGACAGGTCGACGTGATCGCACACGACGAACCCGGCATCCGCATCGAGGTGCACGGCGTCACCATCAAGGACCTGCGCGTCGAGTCCGATGGCACCCAGATCGAGATCGACCACCCGCAGATCGGATGGGACAACTTCCTCGAGGTGTTCCGCAACTTCGGCGCCGGCGGCCCCAAGGCCGAGATCAGCGTCGCCGTGCCGCGCGCGATCGCACTCACGCTCGGCGTGGTCAGCGCAGGCGCACTGGTGTCCGGCATCCGCAACGACGTCAAGCTCAACACGGTCTCCGGCGACATCATCGCCGACGACGTGACCGGCGACCTCTCGGCGAACTCCGTCTCCGGCGATGTGCAGCTGCGGGGCCTGACCGGCTCCGTGGTCGCGAACAGCGTCTCGGGCGACGTCGCCGTGACCGGTTCGCTGCGCAAGGCCGTCGTCGACACCGTGTCCGGCTCCGTGCTCATCGATGCGATCGGCGACGTGAACACCCTGAACGTCAACACCGTCTCGGGCGGAGTGACCGTGCGCCTGGACGAGACCCTGCCGGCGAACTACGCCCTGCGCAGCATGAGCGGCAAGCTCATGGTCGACGGCATCCAGCGCTCCAGCGGCGGGCCGAGCAACTACACCGGACAGATGGGCGAGCTCGCCGGCAGCTTCGTCGACGTGCGCGCGAACACGGTCTCGGGCGGCATCACGGTGCTGCGCCAGGCGCGTCCGACCGTCGCCGACGACCCGGAATGGGAGGAGTGATGGCACCGGCAGTCTTCTCGCACGGCGACCTGCGGCTGTACCTGCTGTCGCTGCTGAACGAGGCGCCGCAGCACGGCTACGGCATCATCCAGGCGCTGACCGACCGCACCGGCGGCACCTACACGCCCAGCGCCGGCACGATCTACCCCCGGCTGGCGAAACTGGAGGAGGAGGGCCTGGTCACCAAGACCGTCGAGGGCCGCACCACCATCTACGCCATCACGGATGCCGGCCGTTCCGAGCTCGAATCGCGCTCGGCCGACCTGGAGGGCATCGAGGAGGGACTCTCCGACTCGGTGCGCCTGATCGCCAGCGAGGTGCGGCAGAGCGTGAAGGAGGCGATGCGCAGCCTGCGCGCCGACCTCGCCACCGCAGCTCAGGAGGAGCGTCGCGCCGCCAAGAAGCAGCCCCGCGCGGAAGGACTCGGCGACGAGCGCGTCACGAGCCGCGAGAACCTGCAGCGGGCGGATGCCGCCATCAACGCGTTCCGTGCGCAGGTGCGCACCGACCTGCGCACGCACGTGGCCCGCGGCGGGCTGCTGGAGGCATCCGTCGTGACCGGCCTCGAGCGCGACACCGACGACGCGGCGCACGAGATCACCCGGGCCCTGGCGGCAGCGCGCCCCTAGGCCTTCGTCTCTGAAGCAGGCGCGCAGGTCGCAATGGATGCCGCCCGGATCGATTCCGGGCGGCATCCGTCGCTTCCGGGGCGCGTTTCCCGGGGGCCGTGCGCGCTCCGGGCCGCAGTTCGCCCCCGACACCGCCGACGGCATCCGCCCAGGTCGCGATTCGTCCCGCCATCCGGACGGGAGGACGGGACGAACTGCGACCCGAAGGCCGGATCGGATGCCACAGCGGGACGGAATGCGACCTGGAGGCGTCCGCAGGTCACGTCGTTCCGGGCCGACTGGAAAGGCCGGTCGGGCGGGCTGGTCGGTCACAGCGAGAGCCGCGGATGCCACGGCATCCGCCTCCGCGCGGCGTTGAGCGCGCGTGATCGCGAGGCCGACCCCGAGCTGGGGCAGCAGCACATTGACGACCGGGCCGCTGGCCCGTCGGCGAGCGCATCCCCGCCGAGCCCGAGCTGATGGCGGCCCTCGGCGTCGCCCGCGGCACCCTGCGCGAGGCGCTGCGCGCCCTGCAGTACAGCGGCATGCTCGAGATCCGCCGCGGCGACGGCACCTTCGTGCGCGCTCGCAGCGAGCTGCCCGGCGCGCTCGCCCGCGCGGGCTCGGACGTCTCGCACTTCGCCGAGGCACGCGCAGCGCTCGAGCCCGCGCTCGCGCGACTGGCCGCCGAGCGCGCGACCCCCGAAGCCATCGCGCGCATCGCCGAGGCGCTCGAACTCCGCTCCCGCACAGACGGCGAGGAATGGCTGGACGCCGACGTCGCGGTTCACGAGGCGGTCGCCGCGGCATCCGGGAATCCGATCCTGTTCGAGGTCTACACCGCGCTGCTTCCGCAGCTGTGCGAGTACGTGCGTCGCGACGCGCAGCGCGACGGCTCGGCCCGGCGCGACCCGCGCGGGCACGAGGAGCTGCTGGACGCGATCAGGCGCGGAGACGCGGATGCCGCCGCCGCCAGCGCACGCGGCAACCTGGAGCGCGCTGCGGAGGGCGACGCGCTCGACTGACGGGGGCTACTCGTCCCAGACATCCTTCTGGTCGTCGGGGACGGACTCGGTCTGCGGCACGACGAGCACCGAGCGGTGCTGGCGGTGCGCCAGGCGAGCCGCGACCGAGCCCGTGAAGAACTCCCGGATGGACTCCCCGATGCCGCGCTTGCGCGTGCCGATCACGATCAGCTGCGCGTCGAGCTTGTTCGCCAGCTGCTTGATCGCCAGAGCAGGATCGCCGATGAGCTGCCGCGTGGTCCAGGCGATGTCCTCCTTGTCGAGGGCTTCGGCAGCCATCTTCTGCACATCCTCGAACTCGGCGGCACCCGCATCGAGGTTGAGGTCGATGGGCGCGGAGTGCACGTAGCCGTCCGGATCCTCGTAGGTGACGAAGCGCGTGACGTCGACGTGGACGACCACGAGCGGAGCCTGGAGCAGCTTGGCGTAGCGGAGCGCCTCCGCGAGCACGTGCGGCGGCTGGCCGGGCTGGATGCCGACGATGACGGCCTTCTGCAGCGCGGCGTTCTGAGCGGCTTCGTCGGATGCTGTGGGCGTGGAATCTGTCATGATGATCGTTCCCCTCACCGGCCGCAGGACGGCCTCAGGCTCTGGCGTGCGTGCTATCCTGAATGCTACTCTTACCGGCCTCGAGCCGGTGCCGTGAATACCATCGGGCGTCGCACAGCCCGCTGCTGAACTCGTAAAAGGGGGTCTCGCGCATGGGCCGTGGCCGTCAGAAGGCGAAGCACACCAAGATCGCTCGCGAACTCAAGTCGTACAGTCCGAACGTGAACTTCTCCGCACTGGAGAACGAGCTCGGCCACCCCTCCTCCGAGGAGGACCAGTACGTCGACAAGTGGGCCGACCAGTACGAGGACGAGGACGAGGACGAGCTCGAGCGGGCCTGATCCCCTCCTTCGCACGACCAGACACCCTGGCGACCGGCAGCTGCCGAGTCGACCAGGGTTTCGTCGTACCCATCGTCCGATGACACAATGGCCGGATGCCCCGCGTCGCCGCCCTGTACCGTCATCCGATCAAGGGGTTCACGCCCGAGCAGTGCGATGAACTGATCATCCAGCCCGACGGCCGCGTCGCCGGCGACCGGGTGCTGGCCTTCCGCTTCGCGGATGCCGCGGAACCGGAGCAGCGCGACGGCCTGGACTACTGGCCGAAGTCGAAGGGCCTGGCCCTGGAGTCGTTCCCCTCGCTGGCCACCCTGCGCGTGGCTTTCGACCACGAGACGCAGCGCGTGCGGATCACGCACGACGAGTCGCTGCTGGTCGACGTGGCGCTGGATGCCGACGGGCGCGCCGAGCTCACCGAGATCGTGACCGCGTTCGTGCTCGACTCCCCGGAGTGGAAGCTGCTGCAGCGCGAGGGCCGCCTGCCGCTGGCGCTCGTTGGTGACGGCGAGCGCTCTCGGTTCCAGGACCGGGCACGCGGTTTCGTCTCCGTGCACAGCGAGGCGAGCATCGACGCGCTGAGCACCGCGCTGGGTCAGACCGTGGATGACCGCCGGTTCCGCTCGAACGTCGTCGTCGAGGGGGCGGAAGCCTGGGATGAGCTGGCGTGGGCCGGCGAGGTGCGCATCGGAGATCTGCGTTTCACGGCGGAGGGACCGATCGTGCGATGCCTGGCGACGCACGCGAACCCCGACACCGGCATCCGCGATGCCAAGGTGCTGACGACGCTGACCCGCGGAGTCGGGCTGCCCGAGCCGACGCTCGGCCGTCTGCTGCTCCTGAACGGCGTGTCCGGCTCGGTCGACGACACCGCCGGCGCCGGCGGCGTGATCCGCGTCGGCGACGAGGTGACGATCGGCTGATCTACAGCCCGTTCATATCGCGGAGCTTCGCGACGAATGCGGGCATGTCGACGGTCGTCGTCTCCCAGAAGGTCTCCTCGTCCATCGACGCATAACCGTGGTGCGCGGCGATGTTCCGCGTCTGGCGGATGCCCATCCGCTCGCGCTCCGTCACTTCGCCCAGCAGCGCGCCGAATCGTCGTTCATCCTCGAACCGCGCTGCCAGCCGGATGACCGCGACGACGGCACGGTCGTAGGAGTCTGAGCCCTCGAAGAAGGCTTCCCTGCCGTCCGCCTCCGTTCGTGTCAACCGTTCGGAGATGCGATCGAGCTCGTCGGCGAGCACCTCCCGCGCCGAGGGCGCTGCGGTCACAGCGGCACCGCCGTCTCCCGGATGCGGTCCAGCCCTGGCCTGTCCCCTCGATCGACGACGACGTCGACACCGAAACCGAGGAGTTGCTCCGACTCGCCCTTGAATGCTCCGAGCCGGAACGGCACGGAGCTGGGTTCCAGGTCGACCAGCAGATCGACATCCGAGGCGTGGTGGTCCTGTCCGCGCGCCACAGATCCGAAGACGCGAATGTTGGTGATGCCGAGCTCAGCACCGAGCTTCTTCAACGCGGTGGCGTGATCGCGCAGAGACAGCGCCGGACGGTAGTCGGCGGCCACGAGGATCCGCTCGAGCATGTCTGCGGACACGGATCGATTGCCAGCCTCGATCGCGGCGATGTTGGACTGGCGCAGTCCCACAGCCTCGGCGAGCGCGCGTTGAGTCAGACCGGCATCCTCACGCGCCGCGCGCACGAGTGCCGGTGCGGCTACGACATCGACCTTCATGACTCGATGATACCAACGTTGGTATCATCGAGGTCTCGACCTTCGCCGCGGCTGGTCAGCGACCTTCGTTCACCACGCGCCGCCGTGCGCCGGCGACCGGCGACCGGCGACCAGCCGGGCCGGGATGCTCGCCACGAGCGCCACGCCGAGGACCAGCAGCGGAACGGTCCAGTCATTCGATCGCACTCTGCGCACCGGCAACCCATCAGCTTCGGAGCGCGACGGCGGGCGCCACCCGCGCCGCTCTCACCGCCGGAACCAGCGAACTCACTGCCGCCAGCACCAGGCCGGCCACCAAGCTGAGCGGAATCAGCCAGACGTCGAAGACTGGTAGCCAACGTTGCGCGATCGTGAAGCCGAGAATGCAGAGAACACCGAGCACCAGTCCCACGGCGCCTCCCACGATGCCGACGAATGATGCTTCCGCTGCGACGAGCATCCCCACGTCGCGTGCACGGCCACCGATGGCACGTCGCAGCCCCAGCTCACTGCGCCGGGAGACGACCGACATCGTGAGGGTGCTGCTCACGGCGAATGCTGCCACCAGGGCCATGAGTACCGTGAAGGCCGTCAGGGCCGTCTGCACGCCCGCCTCGACATCCTGACGCAACGACTGCGGATCGACCGGGACATGCACCAGGTAGTCGTCGGGGTGCCGCGGATCCAGAGCCAACGGAGCGTACTCGCCCACCTGCGCGGCCGCGCCCGCAGCTGTCACGATCGCGACGTCGGTCTGGTTCGGCGGCCCGAAGTGGTTCGCTGTGGTTTCGCTCGCTACCACCTCTCCGGCGAGAAGCGGATAGCGGTCCGAGACCTCGATCGTCCCGACGACGACGCACGGTCTGCCGTCGATCAAGACCTCCGGCGAGAGCTCGATGGGAGGCAATCGGAGCTGAGCCGCCAAGGATGCACCCAGCAGGACCTGGTTATCGCGCAGCTCACGGACCCCGCCGCCCAGCCACCGGATCGTGCTTCGCGTCGCCGATGCGAGGTCTCCGGCAACGCCGTGAAGGCTCACCGACAACGCCTCGCCCGGGGACGTGACCGATACGTCACCGTGATCGCTGAGCGCTGCCACATCGTCGGCCCCAGCGAGATCCGACGCTCGCCTTACGGCGTCGGCGAGCGACATCTCGTTGGACTGCGTCGTCACGCTCACCTCCCGATTGGCGCGAGCATCGAATGAGCCGGAAACCTGAGCACGCGCGGAGGATGCGACGCCAAGGGTGACGACCATCATTCCCACGGCGATCGCGACCGTCGCCAGCAGTGCGAGCGTCTGCAGCCGCCGCGATAGCACCGACCGCAACGCGTCCGCCAGCAGGTCCCCAATGCGCAATCCGCGCCCGTCGAGCCTCACCGATCCGATGCCCGCCGCTTCGTGTACGGCGGCCCCTCTATTGCCGCCGGCGTCGGCCGGGCTGGGGTTGTCGACGATCCTGCCGTCTTCGATCCTGATGACCCGATCGGCTCGCCGGGCCAGCGATTCGGAGTGTGTGACGACGACGACCGTCGCCCCCCGCCTGTGGAGTGCGTCCAGCTGGTCGAGCACCGCTTCGCCGGCGGTCGTGTCGAGGTTACCGGTCGGCTCATCTGCGAGGATGACAGGGTTCGCGGTGGCCATCGCCCTCGCGATGGCCACGCGCTGGCGTTGTCCGCCGGACAGGTCGGCCGACTCAGCCTCCCCCTTCGCTGCTAGCCCCACCGCGGCGAGCGCGTCGGCGGCCCGTCGGCGACGCTCGGTTCTGGCCACCCCCTGATAGAGAAGCGCGAGCTCCGCACTGTCAATGACCTGCCGGCGCTCCAGCAGATGGAAGGCCTGGAAGACAAAGGCCATCGTCCGCGAGCGCAGTCGCGTGCGACGCCTGTCCGAGAGCCCGGATGTGAGTGCACCATCGATCCGGTACTCGCCGCTGGTCAGCTCGTCCAGCAGACCGAGAACGGAGAGCAACGTTGACTTGCCGCCGCCCGACGGGCCGACGATCGCGACGAACTCGCCCCGACGGATGTCGATGTCGATCTCGTCGAGCGCGGTGACCCTGGCGGACCCGACTCTGCTCGGGCCGTAGACCCGGCTACCTCGCCTGATGGACAAGAGCGGACCTGTCATCCGAGGCGCACCTCCTGCCCGGCGTCGATCCGGCCCTCCAGCGGCTCGATCGCCGCAGAGCCGTCGACGGTTGCGATCACTCGGACATCAACACGCTGAAATTGCCCGTCCTGGTGCAGTAGGACTTGGCCTTCGCCGCCCGCGGTCATCTTGACCGCCGAGAGCGGAACGAGCAGTGCATTGCTCGCAAGCACTCGCTCGTTGGCGATGACCGTGGCCGCCTTTCCGACCGCCTCGGAAGGCGGCGTCATCCCCGTCGGGGTCACAGTCGCAAGAGCGGAGGATGGCGAGTCTGCCTGCTCTGACTCTCCGCCGGCGTCTGGCACGGTCACGTCCTGCACTGTTCCGTCAAGCTCGTCGAGCCCGTCGACCGCGACTCGCACGGAATCGCCGACGGCGACGTCGGTGGCCTCGCCAATCTGCATCCGCACGACGACGGCGGCCGAGTCCAACGTAAGGGCCGTCGCCTCGGAGACGATCTCACCGACCGCCGGTACGGAGCGGACCGTCGCCGGCAGATGAGGCGCCGTCAGGATGGATGTCAGTGGCAGATACACCTGCTTCTCGGCAGGGTCTGACGTCGCATCGTCCGCCGCTTCGGCGGCCGCGGGCTCCGTGTCGGAGGGAGCCGCACGCAACGGTGGCGTGGCGCCCTGGCCTGCGTAGAGCCGGCGTAGGGCGCTCGCAGTGCGCGATCCGAACTCGCCGTCGGCGCCGTCGAGCAGCCCAAGGCCGACAAGCTGATTCTGAAGTGCTTCGACGTCGGGACCGGAGTCGCCGACGCCGACATCGCGATAGAAGGGGAACGGGCTCTCGATCAGGAACACCGGCGAGCCGTTCACCGTGGCGACCATCTGACCGGACTTCACCACCTCGCCCGGGCCGACGAGCGAGCTGGTCACGACGGCACGAGCATCCCCTGCTGCCGGAGAGAGGGTGAGTACCTGCCTGTCGGCGAACTCGACCGACGCAGGAAAGACGTCGGACGACGTCAGGTCGCCCCGCTCGACCTCGGCGATCAGCGGGGCTTGCTCAGGCGGGTTCGCCGCGGCCTCGACCTGGCCCGGCGAGACGAAGATTGTCGCCGCGAACCAACCGCCGCCGATGAGGACCGCAGCACCGAGCACGACGGCACTGCAGACGAGCGCGCGCCGCACGCTTCGCCTCCTGAACCGCGCCTCATTCACCAGGTGCGTTCTGCGCCACGGCGCCAAGCAGCCGCTCCCGGTCGTCTGCGAACTCCTGGCGGATGCGGACCAGGCGATCCGCGTTCTTCTCGACGAAATCCGCCTGCCGGCGCCAGACCTCGCGGTAGAGCTTCTCTGACCATCCGCCTTCTTCGAGACAGGCGGCGTCCGCGGTCGCCATGGCGATCTCATCCCGCCCAGGCATCGTGCCGGGATAGCCCACCTTCCACTGTTCCTGAAGAGCGTCGCCGGGCGCCTCCTGCGGCTCGGGCGACAGGCCCGCGTAGCCGCGGCCAGCCATGCATGACGCCCATGCCTGTCCCGCCGAGATCACTGGGGCCGAGGCGAGTGCTTCGGTGTTGATCACCGACGCCGCCGACAGCGCATAGTCCATGTCGTCGTCGGCGGGGAGCGGAAGCGCCTCCCGAGACGCACTCTGGCACGCATCCATGATCTGGTCGAAACCCGGCGTCTTCTCCGCGATGGCCGAGGTCTTCCGCACGAAGGACTTCCATTCGGCGATGCCCTCATAGTCGTTGGGAGCTGCGTGGTATCCGAACTTCGCGGCGAGATCGGCGTTGAAGATCCGCTGCAGGCCTGCACTGTAGGACGCTCCCAGCCCGACGTCGACCGGACGCCAGGGCACGGGCCACTCGACGCCGTGCTGCTCGTAGCACGGCTTCTCCAGCAGCGCCTCGGCATAATCACGCAGAGGTGATGCTGTGTAGGTGAACTCATCGAGCGGCAATGACCACGCGCCAATGTTCTGGGGCGGCAGAGTGATCTTCTTCTCCTGCGTGGTGCCGCACCCAGTGAGCACGAGCGTGACGAGGACCGTTCCGGCGGCGAGGCTGCTGGAACGGTCCCGAAGACGTCGATTCGAGGTGATCATCTGGTCAGTTGTACGACGCGTAGTAGCCCGACTCGATGTTGTCGTTCTGCCCAGCGGGGAGCCACCAGTTGTAGTTCCCCTTAGGAATGCTGAAGAGCAGCCCGGAGTGGTGGTCTCCCGCGTACATGTAGGCAGTCTCCGAGACGCCGTGGTTGTAGATTGACGTGGCAGAGTTGTTCGCGTCATAGCTCGTTCCGACGTAGTCCCACAGCGCATAGTCCGGGATGTACACACGCGCCGATGCGGGAGACGCCACCGCGATGGCGGAGGTGAGCATTGTCGCCCCCACCATCACCCAGATGGCCACCCTCGTCTGACCTTGCGTCCCATGATGCCCCCTCGGCTTCAGTACACGACTGATCCTGGCCAGCAGCTTGGAAAACCCGCAAGGACATTGGTGAGGTTGAGACACATTGGGCATACGCGATAAGACGTCGATTTCTCCTGATCATCGACGATAATGGGCACCGTGGGTGGCAGAGACGGAGAGCGTGGCGATGCGCTGGAGCCAACAGACCGGGAACTCGCACTGTCGATCCGGGCCACAGGTTCAGATGCACTGAAAACGTTGTTCGACCGGCATTCTGCCGCTGTCCACGAATTCATTCGCACCGGACTCCACGACGCGAATGACATCGACGACGTCTTCCAGGAGGTATTCGTGACAACGTGGGCGAAACTCGATGCGTCGCAGATGCCCGGCCCATCCGCGTTGCCATGGATTCTCACCACAGCCCGCAACCTCGTGTCCAATGCGAATCGCAGATCCGACCGACCACATCCAGCACCGCTCACTCAAGCCGATCAAGCGACTCCCGATATCGCTTTTGAAGCCATGATCGAAGCGGAGGAATCAAGCGCCTTGGTCGCTGCGCTCCAGAAGCTCGAACCCCTTGATCGAAGAATCATCCAACTCTGACTGCAGCAGGGGATGCTGTACAAGGAAGCCGCGTTGGCCACCTCGCGCAGCACGGGTGTCATCCGGAACCGACTTGCACGGGCGCGCCGGCTTCTGCGGGCTGAGCTCTCGCAGATCATGGGAGATCGGTGACGCCGATGCCTGACGAACAGCATCCAGATCAGGACTACTTCGACGCGCAATTCGCCCGGATCCAGACACGCATAGCGACGAAGTCGGTGCGTCAGCGCCGCCGGAGACAGTGGATGTTCGCGGGTATCGGCGCCGTAGCAAGCCTCGCTCTGACCGGTGGCGCCATCGCGATCGTCCAAGCCACGTACGCAGAGAAGTCCGTATCGCTCTGCTACGCAACGGCATCGGTCCAGTCGGAGACGATCGAGGTCGGAACCGCCTTGCCCGACGGTTCCGTCGCACCTGCCAAGACGATGGCAGACCGAGTGCGCTTCGCAGAAGCGCAATGCGGAGCCGCTTGGCAGATCGGTGGATTCACATCGGAAGGGTCATCAGAGGAGACGCGCGTCCCCATCCCCGACCTCTTCACCTGCATACTCCGAGATGGTCGCCTAGGAGTGTTCCCTGTGACCGACGAGGTCACCTGTACAACTCTCGACCTCAAGGACCCGTGAGCAGTCGGGGAGCGCATGTGATTCCACCGGCCGCTGGGGGATTTGCATTGCAGTCCGTGCGTCACCAGGCGCCGTGCTTGCGCTCCCATTCGTCCTCGACCGTGCGGCGGCGCCCGGCGATCATGCCGGCCGGGATGCTCGCGACGAGCATGGCGCCGACGACCAGCAGCGGGATCGTCCAGCCGCCGGTCGCGTCGTGCAGCACGCCGACGAGGACAGGGAAGATCGCGGCGAGCACGTAGCCGACGCTCTGCACGAAGCTCGAGAGCAGCACGGCGCTCTCCGGCGTGCGGGAGCGGATGCTGATCAGCACCAGCGCCAGCGGGAACAGCAGCCCGACCAGCCCGAACAGCACCGTCCACAGCCACAGCAGTCCCGGCAGCGGCGCGAGCAGCAGACCGAGGATGCCGATCATGCCGCCGATCGCGCCGACGAGGAACAGCGGCCTGGTGGCGTGGAACCGCACCACGAGCACGGGGATGAGCAGTGACGAGGGCAGGCCCACGAACGCGAACAGCGACAGCAGCAGCCCCGCCGTCGACGCGCTGACGTGCGCGACCTCGACCATGATCACCGGGAGCCAGGCGAAGGCCACGTACGCCATGATCGACGAGGTCCCGAAGGTGAGCGCGAGCGCCCACACCAGCGGGATGCGCGCGAGCCGCGCGAACAGGCGACGACTGCTGGGCGAGGTCGCGATGGGTCCGGTCGCGGCGAAGTCGGGCCCTTCGACAGGCTCAGGGACCCACTCCGCCTGAGCCGCTGACCCTGTTCCTCCCTGGGTCGCTGAGCCCGTCGAAGCGTCACGCCCCCTCATCAGCATGATGAGCCAGGGGATCACTCCCGCGGCGGCGAACACGGCCCACATGGCCAGCGAGAAGCGCCAGCCCACCGCATCCGCGACCGGCACGGCGACCAGCGGCGGCACGAACGTCGAGCACGCCATCGCCGTCGTGTACAGCGTCATCATCAGGCCGATGCGGTCGAGGAAGTACTTCTTCACCAGCGGCGGCATGAGGATGTTTCCCATCCCGACACCCGCGAAGATCACCGCCGTCGCGAGGACCAGACCGACCGACTCCCCGACCAGACCGCGCAGGATCAGCCCCGCGGTCATGGCGCACAGCGCGATCACCGTGAGTCGTTCGATGCCGAGCCGCCGCTCGAGGAGCGGTGTGATCAGGCCGAACACCGCGAAGCACACCGGCGGCAGAGTGCCGATGAGCCCGAGCACCGCCGAGGACAGCGGGAAGTCCGCGGAGATCTCATGGATCACGGGGGACAGGGATGCCACCGCCGAACGCAGCGAGAAGGCGCACAGCAGGATGCCGAGCACCGCGAGCGCGCGCCCCTGCCAGAGCGGCCGTGCGCCCGACGTGGTCACGACGACTGCGACTTCTCGACCCACTCCAGGTACTCGGGGGTCACGGTTCCGGTGACGTAGCGTCCGTCGAAGCAGCTCATGTCGAGATCGGTCAGGTCGGTGCCCTCGATGATCGCGGACTTGAGGTCCTCGACCTCCTGGTACACGATGCGATCGCAGCCGAGCTCCTCCGCGATCTCGGGGATCGTCCGGCCGTGCGCGACCAGCTCGGCGCGGGAGGGCATGTTGATGCCGTACACGTGCGGGTGGCGCACGGGCGGGGCCGCCGAGGCGAAGATGACCGACTTGGCGCCCGCGTCGCGCGCCATCTGGATGATCTGGTTGCTGGTGGTGCCGCGCACGATCGAGTCGTCGATCAGCAGCACGTTCTTGCCCTGGAACTCCGCCGACATCGCGTTCAGCTTCTGCCGCACGCTCTTCTTCCGCACCGCCTGGCCGGGCATGATGAACGTGCGGCCCACGTAGCGGTTCTTGTAGAAGCCCTCGCGGTACTCCTTGCCGAGCTTGCGGGCGACCTCCATGGCCGAGGGGCGCGAGGAGTCCGGGATCGGCATGACCACGTCGATCTCGTCGAGCGGCACGTGCTTGGCGATGGTGTCGGCCAACTTCTCGCCCATGCGCAGCCGCGACTCGTACACCGAGACGCCGTTCATGATCGAGTCGGGGCGGGCGAGGTACACGTACTCGAACGCGCACGGGGTCAGCTGCGGGTTCTCGGCGCACTGCCGGGTGAACAGCTCGCCCTCGTTGGTGATGAACACGGCCTCGCCCGGTTCGACCTCGCGCACCACCTCGTAGTCGGCGTTCTCGAGCACGAGCGACTCGCTGGCGACGACCCACTCGTCCTCGGTCGCGCCTTCCCGGCCGGCCCGGCGGCCCAGGATCAGGGGACGGATGCCGAACGGATCGCGGAAGGCGAGCAGGCCGTACCCGGCGATGATCGAGATCACGGCGTAGGCGCCCTCGATGCGCTGGTGCGTGCGGGCGACCGCCTCGAAGATGCGCTCCGGATCGAGGTCGACGGCGGAGGTGGTGGTCTGCAGCTCGTGCGCGAGCACGTTCAGCAGCAGCTCGGTGTCGCTCGAGGAGTTCAGGTGACGGCGGTCGCGCTGCGCCATGTCGGCGGTCAGCTCACGCGTGTTCGTGAGGTTGCCGTTGTGGATCAGCACGATGCCGTAGGGGGCGTTCACGTAGAAGGGCTGCATCTCCTCCTCGCTGGAGGCGGTGCCCTTCGTGGCGTAGCGCACGTGACCCAGGCCGATGTTCCCGAGCAGCGAGCGCATGTCGCGGGTGCGGAACGCCTCGCGCACCATGCCCTCGGCCTTCGCCATGTGCATGACGCCGTTCGGCTCGGCCGTGGCGATGCCGGTGGCATCCTGCCCGCGATGCTGCAGCAGCAGCAGCGCGTCGTAGATGTCCTGATTGACGGGGCCGCCTGCGACCATTCCGACGATGCCGCACATGGGGTGTTACTTCGTTCCGTTCGCGTAGGCGCCGACCAGGCGCACAGCTCCACCATCGACGCCCTTGGCGCCCTCTTCGAACTCGCCTGCCGGCCGCGCGCCGGTGTGCACCGTCGCGACCTGCCAGGCGGGGATGCCCTGCGCCTCGATCGCGGCGATGGCAGCATCCTTCTGCTCCGCCGCGACGACGGCCAGGAAGCCGATGCCGAGGTTCCACGTGCCCTCGGTGTCGGTGATCGGGGTGCCGGCGATGTCGGCCAGCACGCGGAACACCGGGCTCGGCGACCAGGTCGACCGATCGACCTCGGACCAGCTGCCCTGGGGCAGCACGCGGGCGAGGTTGGCGGCGATGCCGCCGCCGGTCACGTGGCTCAGCGAGTGGATGGCGCCGGCGGGCAGCTCCTCGATGAGCTTCAGCAGCGGCGTCGTGTACAGGCGGGTCGGCTCGAGCAGCGCCTCGCCCCAGGTCGTGCCGAGGTCGGCGGCGTTGTCGCCGTAGCCGATCCCCGCGTTCGCGACGATGTGCCGCACGAGCGAGTAGCCGTTGGAGTGCAGGCCACTGGATGCCAGCGCGATCACCGCGTCGCCGTCCTGCACGCGGTCGGCGCCGAGCACGGCATCCGCCTCGACGACACCGGTGGCCGCGCCCGCGACGTCGTAGTCGCGCGGGCCGAGCAGACCGGGGTGCTCGGCGGTCTCGCCGCCCACGAGCGCGGTGCCCGTGGCGGAGCACGCCTCGGCGATGCCGCGCACGATGTCGGCGATGCGCTCGGGGACGACCTTGCCGCACGCGATGTAGTCGGTCATGAACAGCGGCTTCGCGCCCACCACGACGATGTCGTCCACGACCATGCCGACCAGGTCCTGCCCGATCGTGTCGTGCTTGTCGATCGCCTGTGCGATGGCGACCTTCGTGCCCACGCCGTCGGTGCTGGATGCCAGCAGCGGACGCGTGTAGCCGAGCAGGGCGCTGGCGTCGAACATGCCGGCGAATCCGCCGACTCCGCCGAGAACCTCGGGCCCGTGCGTCGCGCGCACGGAGGCCTTCATGAGTTCGACCGCGAGATCACCGGCGGCAGTGTCGACGCCGGCCTGAGCATAGGGATTGGTGGGGGAGGCTGCCACCCGTACAGCCTACCGGGCCGGGCGCGTCACGAAGGTCGCCGATGCGCCAGCCGGATGCCGTCGCGACGGATGCCGACCCGCCGGACGTGCTAGAGTATGTGGTTGCGCAAGTTTTCGCCGACTCTCACCCGGCGCAGCGCACGCCCCGGCCAGGGCACCCTCAAGGCTGGACCGCACCGATGCGATCCCCTCCCCGGCCATTGCGGAGGCGGCAGCGTGGCGCCCGTACACGAATCAAGAATCATGAGCAGTATCCACACTTCCGCGCGCTCCGACGCGCCCGCCCTTCGTCTCGCTCCGCGGCTCCTGAGCGAGGAGCGCAGCGACGAGACGAAGGGCGCTCAGGAGCCACAGACCGAGCAGATCACCGACCTCTCCTGGCGACAGGCCGACGAGGATGTCTTCGTCGCGACCAACCGCGGCGAGTACGCGGGCTTCGTGACCGTCGAGCAGAACGTGCACGTAGTGCACGACAGCCACAGCCGCCGCATCGGCAGCTACCCCACCCTCGCCGCCGCCCGTCAGGCCCTGGTGGACGCCACGCGTCCCCCATCCCGTCGTCGCGAGCGGCTGCGCCGCCGCATCCTCGAGCGCAGGCGCTGAGCGCCCCGCGCCCTCCGAGCCGTGCAGGGGCCGCATCCGTCTGACGGATGCGGCCCCTGCACGATCCCGACAGGCGGAGACCCTCGAAGAGTCGGCGCGCGGCGGCGCCCGGCCCCATACGATGGGGCCATGAGCAATAAGCCGCAGTGGCTGATCCGCGAGGACGCCGGCACCTCGGTGCTGGTCGCCCTCGCGCTGCGCCAGCTGCTCGGCATCCGCGCGCCGGAGGATCTTCCCGCGCTGCGCGGACTCGAGGTGCGCCGGCCCGACGCGACCGATGTCGACGATGCGCTCGAGGCGCAGTGGCGCGAGTACTGGGACATGACCGTCGAACCGCGCGCGCACCGCTCCGAGGTGCCCCTTGAGCTGGTCGACGGCTTCGACACCCTCGTGGCGCTGCCCACGACCGGTGCGGAGGATCTGCGCGACGCGATCGTGCCGCACGCCGCGGCGGCTCTCCGCTACGCACAGGACGCGCACAACCGCTACGTCGACTCGGTCAGCTCCTCGGGCGGCGCCTACCGCGCGTACGCCAGCGCGATCGCCGAGTTCGAGCGCGAGATCGGCCGGCGCGCGCATTCCTTCGAGCTGAACGTGCAGGTGCTGCCGTTCAGCCAGCGGGGGATCTGGTGGATCGGCGCCCTGAGCGTCGCCGTGACCGACGGCCTGCGACGCGACGTCGTCGCCTTCGACGCGGCCATGCGGCCCGTGATCGCGGAACTCGCCTGAGCGGCGCCTATGGTTCGGCTGGCGGAAGCCTATGCAGTCGCCGGATACCGGCATATCTCCCCGGTGGAGGCGGTTTCATCGTCGCGAACACTCCTCCACGACAGGACACTGCCATGAAGAAGCGCACCCGCATCACTCTGATCACCGCCGGCATCGCGGTCGTCGCGATCGGCGCCGCCGCATTCGCCGGCCCGCTGATCTACCGCGACTACCTCGTCGCCCCCGCCGAATCGGCGCCCACGCTCGCCCCCGCATCGCCCACTGAAGCGGGCGCCACCATCGACCCGCAAGACCTTCAGGGGGAGTGGACCGTCGGTGAGGGCTCCTTCGCCGGCTACCGCGTGGACGAAGTGCTGAACGGCACCGACGTCACCGTCACGGGGCGCACGGAGAAGGTGACCGGATCGCTGACCGTGTCCGACTCCTCGCTGACAGCGGCGCGCATCGAGGTCGACGTCGCGTCGATCGCGACCGACTCCGGGAACCGTGACAGCTACTTCCGCAGCACCGCGATGCGCGTGGGGAAGTTCCCCACCGCGACGTTCGAGCTGACCGAGCCCGTGGTCGCCGACGGCATCCCCCAGCCGGGCGTCGCTCAGAAGGTGAGCGCGAAGGGCGAGCTGACACTCGCGGGAGTGACCCGCTCGGTGACGGTGGAGCTGGATGCCGTGCTGCACGGGGCCACCGGACAGGTGGCGGGCAGCATCCCCATCACGTTCTCCGACTTCGGCGTGGAGGCGCCGAACCTCGGGTTCGTGAAGGTCGAGGACTCCGGCGTGGTGGAGTTCTCGCTGCAGCTCGTGCGGAGCTGACCGGCTTCTCCTGCTGCCGGGCTCAGCTCTCGGGGTCGGTGATGCGCTCGTGCTCGACCCGCACGATGCGCTCGTGCTTGCGCGCCATCCGCTCCAGGATCAGCGCGACGAGCCCGCCCAAGGCGATGCCGATCGGGACGGTCCACAGCAGCGCGAAGCCGAACACCTGCCCTGGCGGGTAGACGATGTCGAGCACTTCGGACTTCTCGTAGCTGCCGACGGCGGTGAGGATGCCGGCGACGATCACGCCGAGAACGGCGCCCAGGCCCAGGAACACGCCGAAGCGCGGGACCGGGCGGATGCGGGCCTCGGTCGTCTCGTGCTCTGCGCTCTGCGACATGCCTCCATTGTCCCACGCTCCGCATATGCGTGGCCTCCGGGCGCCGTTCATCGGCAGCGCGGCTCGGCTCGCGCGAGCGCGTCAGGTGCGCAGCGGGAGCAGGTCGGAGAGATCGGCACGGACGCCGGATGCCGAGACGCGGCCTGCGGCCACGGCATCCGTCCAGGTCTGCGCGCCCGTGGCGACGGCGACCCAGGTCGCGGCGTCCATCTCCACGACGTTCGGCGGGGTTCCGCGGGTGTGCCGCGGGCCCTGCACGACCTGCACGGCGCCGAACGGCGGGACGCGCACCTCGACGCTGTTGCCCGGCGCCTTCTCGTCGAGCAGCTGGAGGAGGTAGCGCACAGCCGTCGCGGTCACCGGGCGCGCGGTGTCGCCGGCCTCGACCGCGGCGAGCGCGGCGCGGCCGTCGGCGATCTCGATCCTGCGGGCGGGCATGCCTCCAGGCTACGCGCTCCACAACTCCGGAGATCCGGCGCGTCCGTGAGCCGGAACCCCGTGGTCCGGAGGTTCGGCACGCGTTTTTCCGGAGTAGTGTCCGGCGCCTCCTCGGCACCGCGGGCATAGGGTCGATAGGGATGAGCGAGACAGCCGAGAACACCGAGACTCTGCGCGGTGCGCGCGCGGAACTGCTCACGGCGGCGGACCGTGCGGCCGAATGGACGCCGCGCTTCCCGATGACCGTGAGCGAGCCGCATCCGGCATCCGTGCTCATCCTGTTCGGGCGGCTGGACAGCATCCCCGCCCGAGCCGACGACCTGACCGTCGCGGCCGACCTCGACGTGCTGCTGCAGCGGCGGGCCGCGACGCTGTCCTCGCATCCCGGTCAGGTGTCGTTCCCGGGCGGCGGCCGTGACGCCGAGGACGCGGACGCCGTGGCGACCGCGCTGCGCGAGGCGCGCGAGGAGACGGGTCTCGACCCGGATGGGGTCGAGGTGCTCGCCGCGCTGCCCGAGATCCCGCTCGCTGTCAGCAACTTCATCGTGACGCCCGTGCTCGGCTGGTGGCGCGAGCCGTCGCGGGTGGCGGCCGTGGATCACGCCGAGACCGTCGAGGTGTTCCGCGTGCCGGTGGCGCAGCTGCTCGATCCGGCGAACCGGTACACGTCGACGCTGACCCGCGACGGGATGACCTACAAGGGTCCGGCCTTCGACATCGACGGCACGATCGTGTGGGGCTTCACCGCCGGCATCCTGAACGCGCTGTTCGACGCGACCGGCTGGGCGCTCCCCTGGGACCCCGCCGTCGAGCGGCCCGTCACCGTCTGAACCCTCCGCGCGCTGAGCCCGCCGCGCAGGTCGCAGTTCGTCCCGCTTTCAGGCATCCGCCTCCGTCCAGGTCGCAGTACGTCCCGCTTTCCCGCGATCTTTCCAGGACGAGTCGCGACCTGGAGCGACGGGAGGATGTCGATCCGGGACGAATCGCGACCCGGAGCCGCCGGCGCGCGAGCGCAGGCATCGACGGTAACCCGGCGACACCGCGCCGGTAGGCTTGCGGGCATGAAGATCCTGGTCCTCGGTTCCGGTGCGCGAGAGCACGCGATCATCCTCTCCCTGCGCTCGGAGGAGACCGAGCACGAGATCTTCGCGGCGCCCGGCAATGCCGGAATCGCGCAGGATGCCACGATCGTCGACCTCGACATGTTCGACGGCGCCGCCGTCGCCGCGTTCGCGAACGAGCGCGGCGTCGACCTGGTGGTCGTCGGCCCGGAGGCCCCGCTGGTCGCGGGCGTCGCGGATGTGGTGCGGGAGCGCGGCATCCCGGTGTTCGGCCCTGGGAAGGCCGCCGCGCAGCTGGAGGGTTCGAAGGCGTTCGCGAAGCGGATCATGGATGCCGCGGGCGTGCCGACCGGACGCGCGGTGCGCGCGGCATCCGTCGCCGAGGTCGGGGCCGCGTTCGACGAGCTCGGCGAACCTCACGTCGTCAAGGCCGACGGGCTCGCGGCGGGCAAGGGCGTGATCGTCACGACCGACCGCGCCGAGGCACTCGCGCACGCCGAGCACTATCTGCCCTCCGGCCCCGTGCTGGTCGAGGAGTTCCTCACCGGGCCCGAGGTCTCGCTGTTCTTCCTCAGTGACGGCGACACCGTGCGCCCCCTGGCACCCGCGCAGGACTTCAAGCGCGCACTGGACGGCGACGGCGGCCCGAACACCGGCGGCATGGGCGCGTACACGCCGCTGCCGTGGCTGGCAGAGCAGTTCGGCAGCGTCGACGCGTTCGTCGACGAGGTCACGGAGACCGTCGCACTGCCCATGATCCGTCAGCTCGACTCCGAGGGCACGCCGTTCATCGGCCTGCTCTACGCGGGCCTCATCCTCACGCCCGCCGGTGTGCGCGTGATCGAGTTCAACGCGCGCTTCGGCGACCCCGAGACCCAGGTCGTGCTGCCCCGGCTGCGCACTCCCCTGTCACGGCTGCTGCTGGCGTCGGCGTCCGGCACCCTCGAGGACGAGCCGCGACCCGAGTTCTCCGACGATGTCGCCATCACCGTCGTGCTCGCCAGCGAGGGCTACCCCGAGGCGCCCCAGACGGGCCGCATGATCGAGGGCCTCGCCGAGGCAGCATCCGTCGACGGCGTGTCGATCGTGCACGCCGCCACGGGCGCGCCGGACGCACCCGGCGGCTCGCTCATCGCCACCGGTGGTCGTGTGCTGAACGTCGTCGCCACCGGCACCGACTTCGCGGATGCCAGGGCGCGCGCGTACGAGGCGATCGGGCGCATCCGCCTCGACGGCGCCCACTACCGCCACGACATCGCCGCGCGCGTCGCGCAGTAGCATCCGCCACCCCGGTACGGATGCCGGGAGATTCCCCGCCTGCAGGCACGATCGTCCGCGTGTCTCCAGCCGGGTGCGCGAACGTCCCTGCATCCGTACCGGGGTTGCAAGGGAGTCAGCGGCCGGCGAGAAGCCCCTCGACCGAGATGTCTTCATCGATCATGGGCCAGTGGATGCCCTCGCCTGCGCCGATGATCCGCCAGGCTGCCCGCTGCTCGGCCGACGCTGCTGCCAGGAGGGGAAACCAGTCAAGCGGGGTGCTGATGGTGCGCCCATCCTGAAGCCGCACATGGAGCTGGTCCTGATCGACATGCACGTCGACAGCGATGGCTTCATGCGTCGAAATGTTCATGCCACGCCTCCTCGATCAGCGTCAGATGTGCTGTGACTCTTCTTGCGATGCGACCGATATCGCGTTCGGAGAATCCTCTGTTCACGGCGCATTCTACGGGCCGCAGCCAGAATTTGGCGGTGAATCCAGCTCGCTCGACGTGCACATGCGGCGGCTCGTCTCCTTCATCGCTGTAGAAGAAGTATCGGACTCCACGATCTCGGAACACTGTCGGCATGCGCACCCCCGCGCATGAGTCAACTGTTGCGCGGTGCGGGTGCTCGACCGGATTCCCACCACTGGGGAGAACCCGTCAGACCAGCGGAGTGTGCAGGACGAATGCTCTTCAGTCGCGCGTCAGAGCTCGATCCAGTACTGACGCAATAGGGTGATGGGCCCGGAGGCCATGTCGTCAGGGTCCTCGACCGTGCCGGTGAGCACGCCCCCTGCACCCTCGATCGTGCGGGCGGAGCCGATGTTGTCGTCGTCGCAGGTGAGCATCACGCGGTCGTAGCCCTGGGCACGGGCACGGTCGAGGACGAGGTTCAGCGCGGCGCGGGCGATGCCCTCGCGACGCCGGGACGGGCGCACCGCGTAGCCGATGTGACCGCCGTAGCTGCTCAGCCAGTCGTTGAGCTCACGACGGAACGCGATGAAACCGACCACCTCGCCGTCGTCGGTGATCCAGAAGTAGTCGCAGTGCACCTTGCCGGCCGGCAGTTCGGCATCCAGGTCCCCGTACAGACGCGACTTGGCGACGAAAGCGTCGCAGCCCGCGCGGTCTGCGACGAAGCCCGGCTCGAGACCCGCACCGTCGATGTGCGGGCCGTCGAACTCGGCGATGGTCGCTGCCCAGGAGTCGAAGAGGTCCAGGGACGGGGAGGCGAGTGCGATCGTCATCCGTCCATCCCATCACAGCATCGCGCCCTCGGAGGACCGGCGCTCAGCCCTTCCGCACGTAGTACCAGTTCGCCACGAACCAGCAGGCGGTCAGCGCGAGGAACAGCACGATGCTCGACCAGCGCGAGATCGGGTCGGCGCGGATGATCACGTGCAGGATCAGCTGGCCGGCGCCGAGCACCATTGCGACCGCGCCGACGGCGGCGAGCCCCTTCACGGCCGCGGCGCGGTCCCTCTCGTCCGCGTACTCCAGGGCGTTCACGCGCTCGAGATCGCCCGAGCTGCCGCGCCGGGCGAAGATCGCACCGAGTCCGCCTCCGATGCCGCCGAGCAGCAGCGCCGTTCCGGCGATCGACTGCCCGAGCACGAAGCAGACGAGCGATCCGACCGTCATCACTGCGACCAGCACCGTGTTGACGGGCGACATGGGCCAGTTCGGGCGGCGCGCGCTCTCGGCGCTCTCGCCGGCGTCATCCATCGACATCGAAGACCTCCTCCACGGTCGATCCGAAATGCCGCGCCAGGTGCACGGCGAGCGTGAGCGAGGGGTCGTAGCGGCCGGTCTCGATCGCGTTGATCGTCTGGCGCGAGACGCCCACCGCGGTCGCGAGGGCCTGCTGGGAGATCCCCTGCTCCGTCCTGAGCTCCTTGACCCTGCTGCGCACGTCCTCCACCGTAGGGCCACGCACCCGTGATGTAAAGCTCGCTTGACACGAGACAGAGATGTAAAGCATGCTTGTCATGTCAAATACGCTTTACACATCCGGAGGACGTCATCATGCAGGAAGCACTCGCCGAATTCACCCAGTCGCTGCCCGTCTGGCTGCAGTGGGCCGGGGTGATGCTGGCCGCGGCGATCCCCTTCATCGAGTCCTATTTCGGCACGCTGATCGGCATCGTCGCCGGCGTTCCGCTGCCGATCACGCTCCTCGCCGCGGTCATCGGCAACGTCGCCTCCATGCTCGCGTTCGTGTTCGCGGCATCCGCCACCAGGGCGAAGGTGCTGGCCCGCCGCAGCGGCGGCGCCGAACCCGCAGAGCCGTCTCCTCGCCGCGCCAGAGTCAAGCGCATGTTCGACCGCTTCGGCGTCCCCGGCGTCAGCCTGCTGGGCCAGGCCGTTCTGCCCAGCCAGATCACCTCGGGCATGATGGTGTCGTTCGGAGCCAGCCGCAACGCCGTCATCTTCTGGCAGGTCATCTCAATCATCCTGTGGGCGATCATCTTCACCCTGATCGGCCTGGGCGGTCTGGCCCTGTTCCGGTGAGCCCCCCTGCACGACGAGGGCCGCCCTGGCATGAAGCAGGGCGGCCCTCGTTTCGTGCGGGATCAGCGCAGTTCGTCGGCGCTCTTCCCCTTGTAGCGGCCAATGAAGAGGGCCGCGATGAGCGCGATGACCATCACGCTGACCGGCAGCAGCATCGACTGCGACATGCCGGCTGCGAAGCCGTCGGCCACTGCCTCGGGCATCTTGCCACCGCCGCCGAGCCCGGCAGGAGCCTGGTCGAGTCCGGGAAGGTTCGCCTCGAGCCGCGCCTGCATGAACGCGGCGATGGCCGAGGAACCGACCACGGACCCGATCGTGCGGGTGGTGTTGTAGATGCCTGCACCGGCGCCCGCCTGACGCGGCGGCAGGTTGCGGGTCGCTTCGGTGGCCAGCGGCCCCCACATGCCCGCGTTGCCGATGCCCAGCAGGGCGGAGGGCAGCAGGAACATCCAGGTCGGGGTGTCCATGTTCATCAGCGAGGAGTTCCACAGCACCCCGCCGGCCACGCACAGCAGGCCGGGGATCAGGATGAAGCGCGGGTCGACCTTGTCGAGCAGCGAGCCGGCGAGCGGCGCGAGCGCACCCGAGATGACCGCCATCGGGATCATCAGCAGCGCGGCCTCGGTCGGGGTCAGGCCGCGCGCCAGCTGCAGGAAGAACATGAACGGCAGCGACATGCTCGTCACGGTGAATCCGACCGCGGCGATGCCGAGGTTGGACGCCGAGAAGTTGCGGTCCCGGAACAGCCCGAGCGGCACGAGCGCCTCGCTCTTCGTCTTCCACTGCTGCAGCACGAACACGATGAGCAGCAGGACGCCGGCGGCGATCATCCCCCACACGGTGATGGGCCCGGCGATGACGCCCCAGTCGTACTTCTGCCCCTCCTGCAGCCCGAAGACGATCAGGAACAGGGCCGCCGCGCTGAGCACGACGCCGATGTAGTCGAAGCGGTGCGGATGCGTCTGCAGCTTGGGCACGAACACCCAGGCCAGCACGAAGCCGATGATGCCGACGGGCACGTTGATGTAGAAGATCCACTCCCAGCCGAACGCGTCCACCAGCAGGCCGCCCAGCAGCGGCCCGACCAGCGTGGCGACGCCCGCGGTCGCGCCCCACAGCCCCATCGCGGCGCCGCGGCGCTCCGGCGGGAAGGTGCGGGTGATCACGGCCATGGTCTGCGGCGTCATGAACGCGGCGCCGAGTCCCTGCACGGCACGGAACGCCACCAGCATTCCGAGCGAGGTCGACAGCCCGCACGCGAGCGACGAGAGCGTGAAGAGCACCAGACCGATCAGATAGATGTTCTTCGGCCCGAACCGGTCGCCGAGGCGTCCGGTGATCAGCAGTGGAACCGCGTAGGCCAGCAGGTAGGCGCTGGTGACCCACACGACGTTGTCGAGGTTGTTGGTGTCGGGGTCGAGCGCGGCCTTGATGGCCGGGTTCGCGACCGAGACGATCGTCGTGTCGACGAGGATCATGAAGAAGCCGATGACCAGCGCCCAGAGGGCGGGCCAGGGGCTGCGCGGCTTGTGGCCGTGCGCGTAGGTGCCTGTCGACGGCCCGCTGGTCGCGGATGCCGGAGACGGCGTGGGATCTGTCATGGGCGTGATGCCTTTCGCTGTGCGGTGCTGCCCGCGGTGAATGTCTGCGAGTTTCGGATGCCGGGGGTCATGCCGGGTCGGGATCGGATGCCGCGACGCCGGGCGCCCGCGCGAGGCGGTCGCCCACCCAGGCGAACCCGGGGTCGGCGAGGCGCTCGAGCAGACCGGCGCTCCAGCTGAGCTCGCCGCTCAGCATCGCCACGTGCCGGTCCACCTCGATGAGGAACTGCTCGGAGACGCCACGGGTGCGGGCCAGCTCGAGCTTCTGGCGCAGTTCATCGTGCTCCTCGCGGAGCGCCTCATGCCGCGCACTGAGGAGCTCGACGACCTCGGTCCGCGGCAGGTTGTGGGCCTCGGCGAGCGCGACGCGGAACTCCGCGGCGCGGTCGGCGTTCCCGAGCCCCCTGCGCACCCAGTCGGTGAGCACGGGGAGCGCTGCGGGCTGGAGCGTGTAGGTGGTGCGTTCCGGACGGTTGCCGTCGCGATCGACGCCCGCCTCGGCGATGAGCCCGTCCCGTTCGAGCCGGGAGACCGTGTGATAGAAGGTGCCGTTGCTGACGCGCACCATGCGATCGTCCCGCCGCTTGCGCAGGAGTCGCATCATCTCGTACGGATGCATGTCGCCCTCGTTCAGCAGCGCGAGCACGATCGCGCCCAGCGGCGTCAGCTTCACGGCATCCGACATTTATCCCACCCCGACTAGTCCATGTGGACTATATCACTTCTCGTCGCCCGATCCGAGGACGGATCAGTGCAGAGCGGTCGCGAGCTGCGCCTCCGTCAGCGCGCGATCCGCGTAGACCAACCGAAGGACTCCGGGGTCCGGGTTTCCGGCGTCCGGCGCGCGGTGCACGAGCGCCAGTCCGACCTTCTCGGCGACAGCCGCCGATGCGCGGTTGTGCTCGACGAGGTACGCGATGACCGGCGTCTCCGGCCGCAGGGCGCGTGCCGCGTCCAGCGCTGCGCGCGACAGCTCCGTCACGTAGCCGCGGCCGTGATGGTCGGCGGACATGCGGTAGCCGAGGTTCCAGACCGTGGCGTCGGCCTGGATTGCTGAGCCTGCCGTCGCGCCATTCGCGCCGATCAGCGAGCACCCGCCGCTGCCGATGACCTCGTCGGTGTCGTGCAGGCGCACGATCCAGGAGGCCAGCCCCACGGCATCCCACCCCGCCCGCCATCGCTCGACCATGCTCTCGCTCGTCGAGCGCTCGGCGTGACGCAGGCTCGGATAGTGCTGCCAGACCCGCGGATCGGAGTAGATCCGATGGATCGCGTCGACATCGGCATCCGTCGGCGGTCGCAGGGTCAGTCGGTCGGTGCGCGTCTCGACAGTACGCGCGGTCTCCGACATCGCGGATGCCACAATGGACGGGTGAGCGAAGCACTGAGCATCCCCGGCTGGCGGCACATCTACTCCGGCAAGGTCCGCGACCTGTACGCCTCTGAGGATCCGGCCGACACGCGGCTGCTGGTCGTGGCATCCGACCGGGTGAGCGCCTTCGACTTCGTGCTCTCCCCCGGCATCCCGAAGAAGGGCGAGCTGCTCACGTCGCTGAGCACCTGGTGGTTCCAGCAGCTGGCGGACGTGCCGAACCACATCGCCGAGGGCGAGATCCCGGATGCCGTGGCCGGCCGCGCCATGCTGGCGATGGCGCTCGAGATGCTGCCGATCGAGTGCGTCGTGCGCGGGTACATCACCGGCTCCGGATGGGCCGAGTACGTGCACAGCGGCACCGTCTGCGGCATCCCGCTGCCCGCCGGCCTGAAGAACGGCGACCGGCTGCCCGAGCCGCTGTTCACCCCCGCCTATAAGGCGCCGATGGGCGAGCACGACGAGAACATCACCTTCGAGAGGGTCGTCGAGCTCGTGGGTGCGGAGCGCGCAGCCGAGCTGCGCGACACCTCCATCGCGCTGTACACGCGCGCCGCCGCGATCGCCGAGGAGAAGGGCCTGATCCTCGCCGACACCAAGTTCGAGTTCGGAACGGATGCCGACGGCACCCTGCGCCTCGCCGACGAGGTGCTCACCAGCGACTCCTCCCGCTACTGGGACGCCTCATCGTGGCAGAACGGCGCGACCCCGGACGAGCGGATGGCCAGCTTCGACAAGCAGATCGTGCGCGACTGGCTCGCCGCGAACTGGGACAAGCAGG
>ERZ778022.512-NODE-512-length-86495-cov-62.627534_pt1 | contig 86495 bp, 70 predicted proteins | sample MGYA00375752_ERZ778022 | MGnify/ENA primary metagenome ERZ778022 (study PRJEB29350, sample SAMN05389826) | bioreactor metagenome | isolation source: Thiocyanate bioreactor | place: South Africa: University of Cape Town | collected 2014-04-04 ...
ATAATCTTTATTGATGGACAGCAGCCAGCCACGTACATTATATACATACTCCTGGCTAGACAGGATGGAACTGGTATAGGCGCCTGTAGCATCCCGCTTGTTGCCCATAGTTTTTCTCTTTAGCTGACCAAGGGCATCGTATATATTGGTGTTGATCTTAGTCCAGGTGCCGGGCAATTCATTGCTTTCCACCAGTGTATTTTGTATCTTTTTCTGCGTCTGTATAGCTCTGCCAAGATCATCGTATATAATATCCGTAAGGGTAACCGTAGACTGCCCGGTAGTTCCGCTTACTGCCGGCATCTGGTGTTTATGCACAATACGCAATGGCTGCCCCACCCAGTTATACTGGGTGGTAACAAGATCATCGCCACCACGAAAATTTTTGGTTTTTACCTGTATCACTCTTTGGTTCTCCGCAGAGTCTCAACTCCGAGCCTTTTGTGCGTGGGCTGGACTCTGCGAGGCATACTCATCATCTCCCTTTTGTTTAACTTACTTCTTTTATATATAGCAGCAGTTTTAATTACAACCTTTGATTCTCCGCCTACCGCAGCGTCGCCTGCCAACACACAAGGCTATTCACAGGCAGACGCTGCGGAGAACCTCACTCTGCGGGGAAGGAATCGTGCAGCTCCGTAAAGACAAAAGCCTCTCCAGGGATGACCTGGCTAAAGCCGTTGGCACTTCATCGGCCATCATCGGACGCTATGAACGCAATGAGATCACCCCTTCCGTGGAAGTGGCTGCAAAGATTGCTGACGCCCTCGATGTATCGCTGGATTACCTGGTAGGCGCTTCTTCTTTTGTAGTGAAGGATAAAAAAATGCTCCACCGCCTGGAGCTGCTGGAGAAAATTGAGGACGATGACAGGGAAACAATTTTAAAAGTAGTAGATAACTATCTTACCTCCGCTCAACTGCAATCAACTACTAAAAAGCTAAAGCAAAAAGCTTGAGTGATAAAAGTACAAAAGCCCGGCGTTGTGCCGGGCTTAATTTCTTACAACGGTACAAGCGAGATGCTCATCTGGTCGGAGAAAGTATTTCTCCGTTACCACTAAATGTCAAAGAAAAAGAGCCATCGTATATTGGATGAGAACGGGGTATCCCAAATGATTCATTAGTCCACCTTTCTTCAGTACCGATCCCCACTGCTTTCTTTTTCAGTGCAGTTCCAAATTGATAATCTGTATCAAATAATAATGGATAAAACTTTTTCCCAATTAATAGATACCTTGCTGTTTTTGTCACTATACTGAATTTATCAATTCGTTTTAATTCTTCTTTATTGCATTGGATTAGCGTAATAACATAGTTCTCCCCACTTTTCCTTAGTGAAAAAAAAGTGATCGGTCGTTCTCCTTCTGTTTGAAGTTGCTTTAACAATCTCAATTCCACTTGATAAGGCAAAACGTATTGAATACTTTTATTTGGACTTATAGTTTTACACTGATTTAAAAAAAGCAGTGCTACGCAATATAAATACACTTTCATCTTTGTATTTTTTAAATCAATTAGGAAGACCAGACCATATTCTCAATGCATCCAATCCAATATTAAATGTTGGATTTTTCCCATTTCCAACAGTTTTTCCAACAAAATTAGTTTGAGTGCCATCAGGTGTTACCCTATGTATATCAGCAGATTTGCCCACTCTTGTATTGTATGCGTCAATAGCATAAATAGGAATACCCAGCGACTGCGACGTAGGCAAATCGACATCTGGGGACGTGCCTGGTACATTTACTAAACCTGGTTTTTGCAACAAATTATGCCCATGAGCCTGACCAATTAAAAGATTGCCTTCATCAGTTTTATTATAAGTAACCCCTGTAGATGATTTCAGCGAGGTAGATGAAACTTCAGTTTTGCCGTCTGTCCCTTCTGGACCTCTAACAGCTTTAACAACAGCGTTTTCACGGTCCAATACTATCATAGTTTGGTGCTCAGTCTTTCGCGACAAATCACTTACAGACTGAAGTTCTCCTTGTATTTGAGCATCATCGATTCTAACAACCTTACTATTATCTTGTAACTGTTTAGTAGCACCTTCGCTTGTTGTACCACCATTATTATCTTTGATACCATTAAAGTCATTTCGACTAATAATCCTTATATCATTTGTTGCAGCTCCATCACTCCCCAAATATTTACCAGTAATTTTATCTATGTAATGATCTAAAGGAGCCATTCCATCCGGGTCTATAAATCTTATCGGATTATCAAAAGCATAGTTGTAAGGAGAGAACCTCCGCATCTTATCTGAAAGAGGATCTATTGTGTGCCAGCGTCCTATTTGTGGGTCGTACATCCTCGCTCCATAGTCCAGCCATTCCAACCCACTGCCATCACTGAACTCTTTCCGCTGCTCTTCCTTGCCGTTGTACTTGTATTTATTCTCAGGATTCCCGAACGCTAATGCTTTAGAGCTAATCCCCGCCATCGTAAGTCCGAACGGATAATAATGCGTTTCTTCCAGTATCGCTCCCCTGGTATGGATCACCTGCAAATTATCAAAGAACACGTCAACGGGACTTTCGTTGCTCACGTAAATATACACATATCCGTTTTTAGGCGCTATGATATTTTGCATATTCGTGGCATCTTCCGTAAAATGATCCATCAACTGATTTACCGTACCCTTTACCCTGCTGCAACCTTGTTTTGTTGCTGCAAACTGCTCATCAAAAAACAGGTAGTTAATAAAAGCTCTTGGTATGGTGGTACTGCCTGCCGCAGTGGTTTGTAATGTTTGTAATCCGGTTACTCCTGCTGTTGTGTTGCCTAAACTATTCAGGTCTGTACCCGTTACACCGCCATGCGCTCCTGCCGCTATTCCGCCTGTTGGACCGCTAAGCAGTCCGGTCAATATGTCCAATACCGGGATAAGCACATTGGCGCCACTGCCACCACTGTTGGCGGTGCTCCAGAAGCTTTTGCCATAAATATCTATCCTGTCGCCTGCCATTACCTTTAAAGTAATACCCAGAGCCATTTTATTAGTCACTCCATCCAGCTTATACATTTTCTGGCTGCCGGCTAAAACATCACTGTTAGGATTGGGATTCACCGGCGGGTCGGTTGTTGCTCCTGTCAATCCATTTTTGTTTTTATAATCCGGTACTGCAGAAGGTTTGCTTACAATATTGCCTGCATTGGGTATGGTATAATAATCCTTCTCTTTAAATACCGCATTGGGACTGCCATCCGTATTGATATCCCCTTCCAGTGTTGCTGCAGGATAGATATCCTGCTTATACTCATCCGTCAATACCATTCTTGTATTACCGAGGTGGTCTTTAATAAAATAATCATACACAAAGCCGGTGGGAGTATTGGGTGTGGAGGCATTATTGTATTGCGGTCGTATCCTTCCTTCTTCATGGGCTATAAACTGCAGCCTGTCGGTATAACCCAGCGCTGTGTTAAGCGTGCTGTTGTTGGTATATGCTTTGCTTTCATACACCGCTCCGCCAAGGTAAGTGGTGGTGGTGATACTGATGTTGGTATAGGTGTTATCCCCGTAAGCTACCGTGGCGGCGGTTTCTATGGTTTGTTTGGTAAGCTTTTCTCCGCCTGTGCTGTATACATAGCCAACAGTGCCTTTATCTGTGGTAATGGTTTTGGGCAGCTCAATGGTATTATAGTAAGCTATTGAGCTTATCCCCTTGTTAAAATCCGTGGTAAGGCTGCCATTGCCATTGTTGTTATTATAATCTCCACCCGTACCGGTACCGTCTTTAAAATCACCCAGGCTGCCGTTATCACTGCTTGTGATACCATCGGTTACTTTATAGGGAGCATTATCAAAGGAGTAATAGCTATAGGTAAGCTGGTCTATTACAGGAGAGCTGTTAAGCTTTAATCCCTTGCGGTTAAGGGTTTGGATATTACCGTTATAGTCATAGCCCAGTTCCAGTGCAAAATACCGGTCGCTGTTGGTGAAGGCATTGGTATAATCTTTATTGATGGACAGCAGCGTTTAATTCCTTACTGCATTTATTAAAACAAGTAATGCATAAGCACTGGTCTGGCTCGGCTACAATTGCGCTGCTACCAAACCAGCGCTAGCTTACTATGTGCGGTACACCTGCGCCAGGGCGATTTACTGAACGGCTTTGATAAAAAAACGCTCAAGCGGTTCCAGGAGCTGGAACACCTCGAAGACGATAAAAAGAAAACACTCTTTGATTTAATTGATACTTACATACGTGATGCTAAAGCCAGAAAAGCTTATGCGTAAAATATTAAAGCCCGGCGTTGTGCCGGGCTTTAATAATACTTAAGTTATGACATTCAAACTTAACTATAGCTATCTTCCATCTCCATCACCACCATTTTTTTTAGTATACTTATAATTCGCATACATCTCAATTAGATAACCAAAATTTAGAACAAGAAATACTATCATTAACAACAGGGATTTTCCCTGTATTGTAGGTGTTGCTATCTCCTTGTCTGCAATTCTAATAAAATAAGAAGAAGAAACTATGTCAGGGAACAATGCTATAAAATTAAACGTTGCTAATAGCAATAATATTCCCGTAAACACTATTCCATAATCAAACTTAAAAAAATATATACCTAAGTTTATAAGAACAAGAATTAATGCAATTTGATGTTTTAACGTTGCATAATAATCAGTTGTAACTATTACAGACCATGTATAAATTAACACTATAACAGTCAGCAAATACGGCAAAATGAGTTTTATTTTTTTTCTCTCCATAAAAGTTCTCTGAATAATTTAGAGTTACCAACTTCTTATTCATTGACCAACTCGAATGAAAGAAGTATTAGTAACTTTTAAATTATCTTTCTTTTGTTCAAAAATGAAGTTCAGTTGGCAGTTCATACATCCTGTCGTAGTATTTACTGTTCCCGTTGCTCCGGCTTTGAGGGTTGTATTATTTAATCCACCAGAAACAGTTACTCCCGCTTTATTATCCCCATTTGAGCTTTGAGATACATTAACACCAACATCTAAACCTGTTCTGGTTTTTACTGTGGCATTAGCATTAACTGTGGATGTTCCATTTTGATCAACAGTTGCAGAACCACTTCCAGAACCTACAGGTGTTTTTATCTCTACCTTTGTTCCAACACTAACGTCTGTTTTGGTCTCTGTTTTAATAAGAGGAGCAGTATTACCCTCATTGGTATTATTTCTAATAATATAGCTCATGTTCTCACCAAAATTAGTACTACTTGTAGTAGTTGTACTTGCAGAAGCTGTGGTATTTGAGTTTTCTGTTTTAGGTGCTACCGGAGTTTCAACTGTAGTTTTGTTTCCCCAACTTAAATTCTTATCAATCCAGTTAGCTGCGGCCTGAAACTCAGCAGCTACCTCACGTTTCAATCTTCCCCAAACATATTCGGAGCTTACAGACTCCAACCCTTCTAACTCAATATGATTAGTTACCTTATTTTCACTAAACGCATAAGGAGAGTTGTATACATACTTATCTGCCAGAGGATCTATTGCATGGAACCTGCCTATCTGTGGATCATGCATTCTGTATTTAAACTCATACCAGTCAAGCCCGCTACCATCAGAAAATTCTTTGCTCGCAAACTCCTGTCCCTGAAACTTTATTTTATTCTCAGGGCTTCCGAACGCTAACGCTTTGCTGCTAATCCCCGCCATAGTCAGCCCGAACGGATAATAATGCGTCTCTTCCAGTATAGCACTCCTTGTATGGATCACCTGCAAATTATCAAAGAACACATCAACCTGGCTCTGGTTGCTCACGTAAATATACACATATCCGTTCTTTGGTGCTGTTTTATTCTGTACCTGGTGAGGCTTAACAGTTCCGTTGTCTCCTACAGCATCAAAACCATATCCCACACTTTTAAACTGCTCATCAAAAAAGATATAATTGATGAACGCTCTTGGTTTGGATGAGCTGTTGGGGATTTCAGTTAGCTGGTCTGCAAACAGTGAACCGATACCATCTGTTGTCGTAGTAAATCCGTTAAGCTGTCCTGCTGTTACTCCTCCATGGGCTGCGGCTGCATTACCGCCTGTCGGACCGCCAAGCAGTCCTGCAAGTATGCTTAACGTGGTAATGTCTTTGTTATTGGTACCGCCATTTACTACATTGGTAAAATAATAGCTCTTACCAAATATATCTATCCTGTCGCCTGCCATTACTTTTAAGGTAATGCCAAGCCCGGTCTCGCCTGCCGTGGAAGTAGCCTTAAGCTTGTATAACTTCTCACTGGTGTTTCCTGTAACGCTGTTGGGGTTATTATTTGGTATCAAACTGCCATTGTTGTTCTCATAATCCGTTATGCCTGTTGCATCTGTTGTAAGAGCTATTTTGGCAGGGTCTATCGTGTAATAGTTCTTTTCAATGTATGCTGCATTGGGACTGCCATCCGTATTGATATCCCCTTCCAGTGTTGCTGCAGGGTAGATATCCTGCTTGTGCTCATCGGTAAGCACCATTCTTATATTACCCAGGTGGTCTTTGATAAAATAATCATACACAAAGCCGGTGGGGGTATTGGGTGTGGAGGCATTATTGTATTGCGGTCTTATCCTGCCTTCTTCATGGGCTATAAACTGCAGCCTGTCGGTATAACCCAGCGCCATGTTAAGCGTGCTGTTGTTGGTATATGCCTTGCTTTCATACACCGCCCCGCCAAGGTAAGTGGTGGTGGTGATACTGATGTTGGTATAGGTGTTATCCCCGTAAGCTACCGTGGCGGCGGTTTCTATGGTTTGTTTGGTAAGCTTTTCTCCGCCTGTGCTGTATACATAGCCAACAGTGCCTTTATCTGTGGTAATGGTTTTGGGCAGCTCAATGGTTCTGTAATAGGCAATTGAGTTTATTCCCTTATTAAAATCTGTGGTAAGGCTGCCGTTGCCATTATTGTTGTTATAATCTCCGCCGGCTACACTCCCGTCTTTAAAATCTCCCAGCTTCCCGTTGTCGCTGCCGGTTATGCCATCGGTAACTTTATATGGTGCATTCTCAAAAGTATAGTAGCTGTAAGTGAGCTGATCTATTACAGGCGAGCTGTTAAGCTTTAATCCCTTGCGGTTAAGGGTTTTGATATTGCCGTTATAGTCATAGCTTATGCCGTATTCTGAAAAATCTACTACACCATTGCTAAAAACGGCCGATGCCCCGGAACCTGATGTGTATTGCCCGAAGTTTGCTGCATTAAGCCGGTTGGCATTATCATAAATAAAATCATATTTTCTCCTGTGCTGATCGCCCTCGCTCTTCCACAGCATGCTGCCTATATTACCGTTGTATTGCTTATTATCGTTGCTGCCTATGGAAGGGTCTTTATCATAGCCCAGCTCAAGGGCAAAATACCGGTCGCTGTTGGTTGATGCATTGGTATAATCTTTATTGATGGACAGCAGCCAGCCACGTATGTTATACTTGTAATCCTGGGAAGAAAGAGTTGCTTCCGTATATTTTCCTGCAGCATCTCTTTTAATACCCATAGCTTTGGTCTTGAGCTGACCCAAAGCATCGTACTCGTTATTGTTGATAACCGTCCATATTCTTGGAAGTGCATTGTCGTTGACCAGCGAATTTTGCACTTTCATTTTGGTTTGTAATATTCTGCCTAAATCATCGTATACGATATCCGTAAGTGTAACCGTAGACTGCCCGGTAGTTCCGCTTACGGCCGGCATCTGGTGTTTATGTACAATACGCAATGGCTGCCCCACCCAGTTATACTGGGTGGTAACAAGATCATCGCCACCACGAAAATTTTTGGTTTTTACCTGTATCACTCTTCCCTTATCATCATAAATATTTACGGTATAAATATAATTCTGCGTACCCAAAATAAGTTCCCGGGTCCAGGTTAACATTCCTCTGGTCCGGAAGGACTGAGCAAGCTGCTGCGCATATAAAGGGGAGGTATTGGAACCAGTATATATGTAGTTAGCGTTGTTATAGGTAGCATCAAAGTCTTTGGTAAGCCCGCCGGGTGATGGAATATTATCATAATCGTCATAATGATACTCGGCAAGCTGGGACCAGTAAACATTCAAAGCCGGCTGGTTATCTATAGCAAAGGGATACGCAGTGCTCTGGGCCGCATCTTGCAGGTTTTCCTTAAAGGTTTTACTGTTCAGCGCATTGGCATAATATCCTTTTAGTACAGGGCGGTTCAGCTCATCATACAATGTTACCATCCAGGTATTGCCATTTTCCGGCTTTCGCTGCTTTCCGTCCTGGGTCATCACCAGCCTGTCTGTTTTATCGTACACCATATACACAGCCTCCTCTCTTTTAATACCTGGTGTTTTTTTCATGATCATACGGTTGCGCTGGTCATATTCATAACAGTATATACCGCGGTCTACAAGGTTTGTAGTACCCATCAGGTTCCAGTTGTAATACACCAGTTCTTTGGTTACCTCAGGGGGCAGCACTGCCCGGAGGTTGCCCAGGTCATCGTATATATAGTAGGTACACATCCAGCCGAAGTAGTCTTTTCCATAACCAATATCTTCCACACCGTTATTCAGCTGTACTTTCTTTAGTATTACTTTACCTTCTTTATCTTTAAATTCTATTACCTGCTTATCGTTCTCATCAATGGTGATGGTTTTGTATAAAGCGCCTGCATCATACACACCCGGGGTCAGTGTTCCTGCCGAAACATCTACGGCATAGCTACCCCAGTCGCCTAATTCGGCGCCATTATCTACTTTCCATATTTTCACATTATCAATGGCGGTATTGGTATAATATTTTACCTGCACGTTTTTCTTCAACGCTTCTGTGCTGCCACCCGCGCTACCTACCCAGCCTGCTCCGGGCGCATAGGTATTGTCAACACGGTTCAGCGGAGATGGCTCATAGTTGGTTTTGCTGTATGCCCAGTTAAGGCTGTTAGTGCCTATATTAGTCTCCCCGGTTTGACCAGATAGCTGGGTGTTATAAAATGCTACCTGCTGCTGAAAAGGATTGAGCTTGAACAACCCGTCGCTCTTTGTGGCATCGGTTGCTGTTGATGCAAAGGGTAGGTATCTATACTGTTCCCTGCCGAACTCGTCATATACCACGGGGCTTACAAGGTCTACCGGCATCCCACTTGTTGAATGGGATCCATTTTTTACCACAGTTTGTATTGGCCTTCCCAGACCGTCAAAATACTGGGTCGTTTGCTGAACATCTTTAAGATTTCTTCCGGCCAGATTGTTTGCATTCTTTTCCGGTGCTTTTGCTTCCCATACGCGAACATAATTGTTGGCGGCAGATGAATATGGTAATGGCAGGTTCACAGGCGATTGTGCATGAACAACTGAAATGCTCAGAAGCGCTATTCCGATTATATTGAAAATCCTCATACCTGGATTATTTTTTTGCATTATGCAATTGTGGCTTGCAATTTTGTTATTGTGCTCTTTTCTATGGTATAATTATCTTTAGAGTGGTACTGGTTGTATAACCATACTGATTTCTGACCCTTAGAAAATAGTAATAGGTCTTGCCAGATTCAATGGCAGTATCTGTATAAGAAGTATCATTTGGGCTCCCTGTACCGTTTGGCGTAAGCAGAACATAAGGTCCGCTAAGGTAATTGGACCGGTATATATCAATTACCTCTGCATTATAAGCCCGGTTTTCCCAATTCAACAGCACGCTGTTATTAACATAAGTTGCAGTAATATAAGCCGGTTTATGAGGCGCTGTCCCATCATCTGTGGGTCCTGTTACAGGCATTTGGAGAACGGTCAGTAATAATTGGATCGCATCGCTTCCCCCCTTATCATCATCTACTTTGGGTTGAATATTATAATCCGCATAATCTCCCCAGTTGGGATTTATTGTAAGTGTACAGGAATTTCCATTCGCATGAATCTGAACCGAAATAAAATTTGGTAAGCCGCTGAATGTCCAATTCAAATAATCGCCATCTTCATCCTCAGTAGATAGGGTTATTACTTTAGTTTCTTTTTCTTTCACTATAATTTGCTGGCTGCTTGTGATAAACTGAGGTGAGTGATTAGAAACTGAACATGCTTCAGTTTGCCCCTGGTAGTTATAGCAATAACGCTTTAGAATATTTTTGTCCTGATCTTTTACCAAACTTAATCTTCCGAAGCTGTCGTATTCGTAATAGGTAATGTTATTATTGGCATCGCACTGGCTCGTCATGCCGATTAACGGTTCGTAAGTGTAGGTGGTCATCTGGGCGGTGAGGGGATAAAGACGGAGTTCGTCTATTAGCCCATTGGTGCCCGAAACAGTTATTGATCCACCTGATGGATTTACTACTTTGTGCTCATAATATGTCCAGCCGTTGATGGTTTTCCCGGTAGTGGGTGTAGTGCCGTTAACGGCAATTGTCCCGCTTTTTTTCCAGTAGGAAACAATATAAGTAGTAGTTGTGCTCAGCCCGGTTTTAGTAATGTTGTTGGTACTGTTTACGATGGTGAATGCTTTTTTACCCGTTGGAGCGGTAGCATCTGTCGCTGGTGTGCCGGTATATGTCCAGTTGCCTTTGCTGTCTGCTTCAAAGGAGGTGTGGGCAATGCCGGATGCAGTTGCATTCTTTGTTTCTGCAGATTGATAAAGCTTGTTATAATCCCACAGAAAACTATTCCTTAAATCGTTTTCTTTATTTTGTTCGATTATATGATTGTCTTGGTCTAATTGAATTGTAAAATACTTCGAATATGTAACAGGCAATAGATTAGCTGGATTATGATTAGCTGGAAGTTGCAATGATTCAGAAAAATATTTGAATAATGTAAGTGGAAATCCAAAATTATTATACTTCATAATACTCCCCTCAACCTGATTGCCATTAACAAGCTTTTCAATCTTTATAGGTAATGCATATTGATTATTTAGTTTTAACGCTATAAAATTTTCTATATCATCATAGTCAGAAATGTATTTATAAACTGTCTTAATATTCTTTTGTCCATGTAATTCAGTGGATTCCTTCAAAAGAATTGGACTTTTGCTATAATTAAAATTGTATTCTTTAACTATCGGATTGTTGTTAGTTATGTATGCTGTCTCAATTTTATTAATTACATTGGAATTTCCTATGATCTCTTTGTAAATATTAAAATCAATACGTATCAGTTTATCAATCCATGCACCGAATTCATAAACCCGTTCAACCCTTCGGATATATTTAATTCCCGTAATTGTATCCATATTATATCCATAGGTAAATTCTTCGGCGCTAACCGGTATTTTAGCTTTGCTTAGAAAAAGAGATTTTCTGATTTGTCCTCTTTTATAATCATTGGAAGATAATGGCGTAAAGGGTTCTTTCAACTTTTGACCATTAGTCAGCTTAATATATTCTCTATGATCCGGATCCTGTAGTTCAAGTGTTCGTATTGTCTCGTCAAACCCTCCATATTGAGAAATTTTAACGTCAGGAAGATCTTTTACAGAATAATAATAAATTTTAGAACCATTGTCTCCATTATTTTCTGTTATTTCTACTTCACTATACCCCACGTATCCGCCTTGAGTTGTTCCCAGATCAATCAATGGAAAAGGTGAAATCGTCAAAAATTGTTGTCTTTGTGTTTCACTCACTTTCCTCATGTAAGTTGATACAAATAATGGTTCTGTTATTATTACACCACTGGAAGTGCTAGATATTTGGAAGCTATTTGAGTCATGAATATTATAAGAATAGTTGAATAATTTGCTAGTGGAACTTTCAACCATTTCAGCTTGTTTTACCCTGAGACCACCAGCTATTGCGTTAACATAAGAGACATTATTAGATCTAAGAACAAATGTGACTGTTGACTGTCCATGAAAGGCTTTGATGTTAATTGTATTTGCACCTGAATGAATTGACGAAACAGGAAATTGCTGTGAATAATATTTTACTTCTTCATCGTCAAGATCAATCGTTGTTCCTGTGGTTCCATTAATACTTATTTCGCCATGTGAACTTGTATAATTTTTTGCTCTCCTGAATTCAAATAAAATATCAACCAACTGTGAGTTAGCTGGAACCTCAAAAGAAATAGAGTTCTGGAAAATCGTTTCTGATGTCTCATAACCAACAATTCCCGTATTGAATACATTACTTGTATTATCAATAGTGTGTACTTCTTTAGAATAAATATTAGGTTCTAAAGTATATTTATGTATTCCTCCCGTTGGAAATTTGATTTCATTCAGACTGCAAGCTCTCATATAATTGGCGTCAGGATTTCTATCTGAGCCACCATTTATATTAATAATAACCGGATCGTTGGCGCCCACAGGAAGAAAATAAAAATTTTAAATATTGGGTAACATTGCAGTAGGATTGTTTACCTTCCCATTATAAAAACCCCAATAGTCCTGAGCAGTTGAATTCTTATTGGGCAATATTACATTGTCATATTTAAAAATATAAGGAGGCAGTTTTTCCGATAAGTCACCGGAAAAGATTTGAAGCGAATCTAATCGCAGTCTTTTGTATTTGAATTTATCTGTTTGAGTTGCTAACTCAATACCTGAGCTATTAAAATAGCTATTATAAAATTTTATTCTTTTTTTGACATTCTCCTGATAATCTTTGACAATCATTTGTGATAATGATTTAGGTATATCACTATTATAAGAATTAAGATCCTCACGATTTAATAAATATTCAAATTCGACACTCCAGGCATTGCTTACAATACTTTTTAACCTTCTGCTGTCTATCCAAATTCGGGAATAGGTATAGGAGGGAGTGCCATTTGTCTGCCCCGAAATTGAATAGTCTTGTCTGTGGCTATCATTTGTGTAATAAGTGTTATTCTCTTTATCGTAGGACAACCTAATACTGTCCAAATTATCCACAGATATCATTGTCGTTAAAAAATAGGCGGTAGGATAGCTATTTATTAATCCTTGCACAGGCAATCCATAATCAATGTTATCTGGTGCAAAAATTTGATTAGCTGAATAATCCACATTGTTATTTTCACCAAATAAATATGTTGTGCCGTTTGAAGAAACAATCTTGAATTGCAGGATATCATTAGCTTGGTTGGCAATAAGTGAAATTTTCAAATTATTATTATCATTACAAACAACAGATCCATCATCACCAATAAAAAATTTACCGGTCATCCCATCAAAATTATAATAGTATAAATCCGGTTGATTGTCATCGATTTTGGTTTGTGAGGCATTATCTACGTATTGCCAGGTAAGGTCATCGAAGGCAATAATAGGATTTCTCGTTTTGGAATCAGTTTCTCCTCTTACAATTCTATTTATTACCCCACCAGCATTTAACGTCCAGCCAAGCCCAACCGAACTGGCCTCTTCTCCAACTCTTATACCAGACGCATGATAGGATAAGGAAACATCTAATTTTAGGTTTTTTGTTGGAAGACTTATTATGGGAATATTTATGTTTGGAATCCCAGTATAAAGACTAACAGGGATTTCGATATACTTGCCCAATGAACTGGCATTGGGGCTCAACGGCACCTTTGCTCCAATTTCATTAGTTTGAGATAACACTATGGTTGTAAAAAAAAGAAAATGGAAAAAAAGAAAGACATTTTTCATAAACCGTTTGATAAATATTTTTAAAAATTATACCCCACTCTCCACACAAATGCAGAAGTAGGCGGCACATGTTTATTATGTAAAAAATCATACAATACGCTCATTGTTCCCTCCACCTTCTTCCCCTTCTTCAGCGGTGAGTTCATACTGTATTTCTTTGTTAGTCCTGCAAGCGCACTCTTGGTCCAGTTGCTATAGTTCTTAAATACGGCAAGGCTTTCAACGGTTCTTGTGTAGTTCAGTTCTGCACCGGCAGTAAACCACAGGCTGGCCATAAACCGGCTACCGGTTTTAAACAGGTCGGGAGCTTTCCATTCGGCAAAAAACCTTCCGCCCAAGCCTTCGCCCGTCAACTTTACCTGCTTCCAGCTTTTTCCCCAACCCACTCTGGCAGACAAACCAATACCTAACCTTGTTTTGTCATTTAGCTTATATGCAGCCGTCACCGCTATATCCGTAGTAACAGGAAAATAATTCGTAGCTCGCTGGGTTTGAAAGTTTGTCCCCAGTTCTATCCGTTTCAAAAGAGGTTGGGTCTTTTGCTGGTTGGGCTTAAAATCCGGCATCACCATATCACTGCTGCCACCACCGTTAATACCCAACTGGTTCAGCTTGTCTTTCAGCTTACTTAACTCACCCTGCGCCTGCTGCATCTGCTGTTGCAGGTACCCGGCAGGATTTGCATTAGCTCCGTTAGTGGCAGGCATGGCAATTTGCTGTTGCATCAGCTGCTGTACATCCGCCCTGGTTTGTAAGCCTGCTAATCCCTGCGGGGTGCCGTAGTTATCCGGTACGGGAAATAATGAAGACAGCATGCTGTAGCGGCTGAAAAATTTTTGAAAAGCGGGTATATGCTGCAGCACATCAAGCGTTTTCCGTACCAGCTTATCCGGGTCATTGAGCAGCTGTTTATATTCCCGAAGGGTTTGCGAATAATAATAGGCCTGTTGCTGGTACTTGCCAAAGCATTTGCTGATGCTTTGGGGCAGATCAGTGTATTGAGACAGCAGCTCTTTGATCTGTTGCTGCCTGCTTTGCAGGTAACTTTGTATGTCAGCTGCTTCTTGTAGTTTGTGCTGCAACTGGTTTGCCTGGGCAAGTGATGAACCAAGCTTTTGCCTGATATCCTTTGTTTTGGAAACAATATTAGCTGCATCTTTTAAGAAGGCTAATGATCCCTGGATCGAATCAAGCGCCACTATATACTCCCCTGAAGTAAGCTTATCAAACTTGCCGGTAGCGCCATTAAGTTTTTGAGAGAGGGATTCATATCTTTTTCTTACATCACCGAATACTTCTGCGGCTTTGGAAGAATCTATTTTACTCAAATGTTTTTTGAGCCGCATTTCCTGTTTGGAGAGACTGTTTAAATATTTTTCAGTCTGACGGGTGAGCTGCTTATCGAGGGAATTGATTTTATCATCAACGCTGCTGATGTATTTACCAGGGATATTTATAACGGAGTCTGCATTACGCTCCTGTGCGTGCGATAACAGTAAATACAGGCTGAATACAGCAGTTAAAAGGGATCTCATGCAGGGGGTTGAACGACAGGTATTTTCCAAATCGCTGCGCGAAAGTTGGAAAAAAAGAAATACGATCAAAATAATTTAAGAGAATTATTATGTATATGGATAAGTTGTTTACAACAGATACACGTTATAATTGCAAACACTTATACACAATAGTGAAAACTATTATTGTTTATACGCTTTCTAATGCCCTGTCGCCGGTACCGAGCTAAAAATAGCAGCCTGCTTATTTTTACCTGCCGGCGATGCCGGTCCATGCTGTTATAACAGATATTTATAAAGGTTTTTCATAGCTCCTTTACCTTTGAGGCCATTCAACTATCAATCAATGGCAATACTGATAACAGGCTCTACGGGCTATATAGGCTCGAAGCTCACCGCAACGCTGGCGGAAAAAGGAGAGATCATTCATCTTTTATGCAGAACTGCTCCCACCCTGCCGGAGTTCAATAGTCCCAATATCAAAATTTTTATTGGCGATATTACCGATATTGACTCTTTACAACCAGCGCTTGAAAATGTTGATAAAGTATATCATCTTGCCGCATACGCCAGGCTGTGGGCAAAAGATCCATCTACTTTTTATAAACTCAATGTAAAAGGATTGGAAAATGTATTGAAAGCTGCGAAAACATCCGGCATTTCTAAAATAGTTTATACTTCAACCGCCGGTGTTATTGGTCCGTCAAAAGATAAACCGATGACGGAAAACGATCCGCGTATTACCGGCTTTTTCAACCTGTATGAATCAACAAAAAGCGAATCAGAAAAACTGGCTTTGGACTATAGCAGAAACGGATTGGATATATCTATTTTAAATCCTTCAAGAATATATGGGCCAGGCTTTGATACCGGCAGCAACCCTGTTACAAAGATTGTAGAAATGTATATGAAGGGAAACTGGAAAATCATACCTGGCAGCGGGAACGATATCGGTTCTTACCCCTATATTGATGATGTGGTAGATGGACATATTGCCGCAATGGAAAAAGGAAGAAATGGTGAACGATATATATTTGGAGGAGTGAATGCTACATTTAACGAGCTGATGGCGTTGATACAAAAACATAGCGGTATTGAAAAAAAGCTTAAACATGTTCCTTTCTTTGCACTGAATATTGTAAGCCGCATGATGCTGCTCAATGCAAACATCACCGGCAAGCCGCCATTAATTACTCCCGATTGGGTAGCCAAATACAAATACGACTGGGCACTCGACAGCTCCAAAGCGGTAAATGAATTAGGTTATAAAATCCGCTCTTTGGATGAAGGTATCCGTTTAACGGTTGAGTGGGTTAAAACAAACAGGATGTGAGAAAGCTGTCAGCTTTCAGCCATCAGCTATTAGCGGAAGAGAGTCGTAACTGATTGCTGATTGCTGACCGCTAAAAGCTACTAGCTCCCTACCTCTTCAACCTTCTAATCCTTTTCTCCGTATGATTCACATCTGCCTCATCAAGAGAGTGAGAAGAATGAAGATCATTTTCCTTTGCTGCTTTTTCAGAAAGCCTGATATAAAATTTCTTCAGCACCATTAATTCTTCTTCTGACAAATCTTCGACATCTATCAACCGGTTGCTTGCTTTTGCTTCGCTTGCGATGAGTTCATTCAATTTTAAATGAATCGCCGCGGTATCCCTGTTTTGCGATTGCTGAATAATAAAAACCATTAAAAAAGTAATGATGGTTGTACTCGTATTTATCACCAGTTGCCAGGTATCTGAATAATCAAACACAGGCCCTGATACAGCCCATAATATTATCAGCGCAAAAGCAATTATAAATGCCGCAGGGCTACCTGCTTTTCGGGTAATCCATCCTGAAATACGGGTAAATACTGGCGAAAGTCCTGAGTTTTTATTTTTCATATTATACCGGGTATAGAAATTTTATATTCTACCCTTTATACTATGTTTTCACAAATCATGCCATGTAAGTATCAATCACCATTAATATGGCTATGCGAAAATTCTTCTACGGAGATGATCAGAAAATGATATTATTATTCCCTTTTTTGAGGTTTATTGCTTTCAGCTTTTCTTTGTATCGCACTTTACAAACAGCATCCCTGTCTGATTGAATGACCAACCTTATCAATGTCCCGTTTTTCCAATCTATATCTACTGTATACCCATCTCTAGCTCTAAGACCTTTAACACTTCCCGAAGACCAATTGGATGGTAAGGCCGGCAAAACATGTATTTCATTATGCTGCGATTGCAGCAACATTTCCGCGATGCCTGCTGCGCCCCCGAAATTTCCATCAATCTGAAATGGCGGATGTGTACTTAATAAACTGGGTAAAGTACTTTTTTGTAATAAAGATTGCACCTGCCTGCCCGCTTCATCACCATTTAACAATCTTGCATAAAAATTGATGATCCATGCCTTGCTCCATCCTGTATGACCGCCACCGTTAGCCAGCCTCCTTTCAATGGTTTTTTGTGCTGCGGTAAAAAGCGCAGGTGTATTTGGTGAGATGAGATCCAGCGGATATAACCCCAACAAGTGGGATATATGCCTGTGCCCGGGCTCAACTTCTTCAAAATCTTTTATCCATTCCTGCAAAGTACCATTGGCAGCAACCTGTAATGGTGGAAGCATTTTTTGAGCTGCCTGCACTTTATTTACCAGATCTGTATCTGTTTTCAGAAGGTTTGCTGCATTAATAAAATTATTAAACAGCTCGTTGATGATCTCAATGTCTATGGTTGCTGCATAAGATAGCTGCGATTGTTCTTTCCTGTCAGTACCCGGTACAAAAAATGCATTTTCCGGCGAATGTGAAGGATTGGTAACCAAGTATCCTTCAGGGGATTTCACCAGGAAGTCAAGTACAAATTCAACCGACCCTTTAATAACGGGATAGGCTACATTACGCAGATAGGCGCTATCTCCTGTAAATTCATAGTGCCGGTAAAGTGGGAATGTCATCCACGGACCGGCCATTGGTGAAACGCCCCATACGCCATCTGCAACGGCGGTTCTGCCATATACATCGGTAAGATGGTGTAAAGTCCACCCATGCGCATTATACATTTCTTTTGCAGTAAGCCCCCCGGGTACAATAAGCTGCTGCATAAAATTTGCCAACGGCAACACTGTTTCCGGAAGGTTACCGGATTCTGCGGGCCAATAATTCATCTGCAGGTTTATATTGGTATGAAAATCCGCATTCCACGGCGCTTTATACATATCATTCCATATACCCTGCAAATTAGCAGGTAATACGCCCGGGCTGCGCGAAGAGCCCATTAACAGATAGCGGCCAAACTGGTAATACAATACGATCAAACCATTATCCTGCGCTCCGGCTTTTACTTTTTCAAGCCGTTCATTGGTTGGTATGTTCTTGTTTGTATCTTCCCCCAGGTTAAAAGCTACTCTGTCAAACAGGGAACGATGGTTTTTTTCGTGCAGCTGCTGTAAAACATCAGGTTTAAATGCTGCGGCCCTGCTTAGTTTTTCTTTACATACCAAAAAAGGATTAATAGCATTATCTGTATCCAGCCCTTTAATATTGTAATTACTTGCACCGGTTATAATCAATACTATTTTTTTTGCATGCTTAATATCGTAGCCCGCTGAAGAATCTGTTTGTACAGGTACTACTTTACCATCTGTTGCAACTATTTTCATTGCAGCAGCAAAACGCATGTGTTTGCCTCCGGGGCCTAAAAGAGAATCGTAGGTATCATTGATCTGACCGCTATAATAAGCAATGTCTCTTTCACTTTTATATACATCAATGTCCTGTTCCCTCGAAATAGCTATGTTCATATCAGCAGGAGCTTCAGATGAAATTTTAACTACCATAATATCCTGCGGAGCAGAAACAAAGACCTCCTGCTTAACTTTCTTTCCTCCTATACTATATGTTGTGTTTACAATGCCGGTATTAAGTGTCAGTGATCGCTTGTATTGTTCCGGCTCTGATTTCCAGGCATAATCAATAAACAGATTTCCGAGTGGCTCATAAGAACGCACCCGCGGAGGAGTACCAACCATGTATGTGCTGCTTAATTCAAGCGCTTTTTTATAATCCCCTTCAAATAATGCTTTTTGTATTTCGGGCAGGTGCGTTGCAGACTGCTTATTATTATTGTTGATCTTCGATCCCGCCCATATACTCTCCTCATTCAATTGTATTCTTTCGTGGTTCCATCTTCCAAAAACCATTCCCCCAATACGCCCATTGCCTACAGGCATAGCGTCAGTCCATTTTTGCGCCGGTGCAGTATACCATAATTCAAGGTCTTTTTGTGCAATAGATAAAGAGGGAATTGCTATCAACAATAAAAAAATAAGTCCGCGCATAAATGGAAGTTGTTTCCCGCTAAGCTATAGCAAATTTCAATAGATGCAGGAACCGATATTTAATAGAAACATTTACAAAAAACATCAAAAGCTCAAGATACAGGCCTTTAAATGAAATAACCTAACACGGATTTATTAAAATGGGCATTCTTCTTAGCTGATTTTTATACTACCCGAAAGTGCAGAAACAGTAAAATCAGCCTAATTCAGTAAAAATACGGTGCTGATTAAATGAAAATCTTGTTGATTTAGCGCAACTTAATGAGCAAAAAGAAAATTTTGGAAAATTTCTGAGCAATTGTGGTATCGTTAATCTACGATCAGCATATTAAACAAAATATCTACAGCTATTTGTTTACACTTATGATTTATAGGCGATAGTTCTATTAATATGTTAGCTGCTTTAGCAGTGTAGATATATGATAACGTAGATTTCCGAATGTGTAGTGCAGAGGCTACAGTTTAATCAAACCTTTACCTATTTGTAATTATGAAGTTGTGCGCTTTCTTTGTGTAACAAATCCAATAATTAAATCCAGATCCAAAAAAATCCAGATCCTGAAAAACTAAATCCTAAATCCTGAAAAACTTAGATCCATTATCCGAAAAACATCCTTTTGATTAACCGTTTTAGTCCGATTCCTAAAGACCTATCCTGTGAACGACTTATATCCTGTGAAATGACCAGACAAATCCTATATCTTAAAGAAGACTGCATGTATTCCCCGTCCAGGTAAAACATTGCACAGCAACAGAAAATGAGACATGTGCTTACCACATGTAACCGATCCTAAAAACTATCCATTTTATTTTTCATTTTCTGTTGCTTTCTTTTTTCCTACTGTATTGCTTTCAATACGCTCTCATATTCAAATTCAGATGAAATAGTTTTAGCACTTTCTGCATAAACCTCTGTTAAGTCAGTTGTTCTTGGCATTTTTTGCGCTGCAGCAGTAAGTATGCTTGCTTTTTCAAAATCTTCTTTTATTAAAGCAACTTCTTTTAAAAACAAAAGCCACTGTTCTTCCGTATACAACCCTTTTTCTAAAACCTTTTTCAGTATGCCGGATCTTTCAAACCCTGATTCCACATTATGAAGAGATTGCATTAATACCGCAAAGCTCTTCTTGTCCTGGGGAATATTTTCCTTCTCTATTATTTCTTTAAGAAAATTACATTGTTCAAAATCACTTGTTATAGTATTTGAAACAACAATTGATTGCCTGTATTGATCTTCAGTCAGCGGCTGCTTCAATATTGTTTTCAAAGTATTAGCTTTTTCAAAATCAGCGTGTATAGCTTTTACAGCATCCATCCATGCTGTTGCTACAGCCGGATATTTAAATTGTTCTGCAGAAACTGCTTTGAGCAGATTAGCTTTTTCAAAATCAGCATCTATAGTTTCTATTGCTTCAAACCATGCAGCAGATACTTCAGGATTACTAAAAGCATTAGATGTATATTTCTTTAATACCTGCGCTTTTTCGAATGTACCATCCATTTTAAAAGTTACAATTTTTGCAATATCAACCAGGTCATCATCATCAGGATCGCCGTGTGTAAGTATATAATCTATATATGATTGCCTAAGGTAATTACCATTTGCGTTAACGGCTGCTCTTAACAAAGCCGGATTTCCACCTTTCCGGTATAATTTTTCTAATCTTTTTTGGGTATTAAATCCCATAGAGAGCATTTGATCTATTGCTTCTGCCAAGAATTTTTGCCCTTCTGTTTCATCCTCATAAAGCCTCTTGCCATTTCTGTACATTTTGTAATGAACACCACCATGATAATTATTCTCTGCAATTAATTTTCTTCCATTGCTGCGAAATTCCAGGTATCCGCCGGGGGTAATACTTTCAACGGCAGTTTCGTCATCGTTGAACGAAATATCACCATAATATTTTATCTCTTTTCTGTTAAAACCATCATCAACAATAATAGTATTGCCGGATTTGCAGGAGACCAGCAATACCACAAGCATTATGATTGAAAAAAATGAATATTTTATATGGGTCATAGTATACAATAAATAACACTCAAATTAATTTATAGATGAAGATATATAAACAGCATTGTTGTTATCCGGGCAAATAACTATATGAAAGGTTATGATTAGTTAAAAAAGACAACCTTACTGCAACGCAAAGCACATAGTGCCGTACGTCCAAAAATAAAGGCTGCCACAAGACAGCCTTTATTTTTATACATATAATATAAGCGTTTTAGCGTTTCACTATTCTCACAATCTTCTTATACCTGCCATCAACCATAACCTTAACCAGGTAAATACCGGAAGGCAACCCTGACATGTCAATTTGCTTGGTTATTACTCCATTGTCTTTGGTAAATTCCTGTTGCTTATGAAGTGCACCACCAAGATTATAAATAAGAATATTGGTTTTGCCTTTCACATTCCCGTTTATCTGTAGATTCATATTAGTTGTTACCGGATTCGGCGCAACAATTACATCAAAATTTTTATCGGCTGTTTCTTTAATCCCTTCAAACTTATTGAGTGATGCGCTTAAAGAATCAGTATTGCCTGCTATTCCGGAAACAACACGGGCAGATCCGGAAGCATTTACATACACTATTGTTCCTCCGGTTTTCGATTGACCGCGGCTATCTGTTACCGTAAGGCTATAAATATATGTTCCGGCAATAAGCCCGGTTATAGTAGTTTTTACGCTCGAAGGACTGGTGATGTCGCCTCCTGATGGACCCGAATATTTTGTCCATTTATAAGAAACAATAGTATTACCTGTTGACGCTTTTGAATAGGAACCATCCAAAGTGCAGGAACTCACAGGTAATGTAATTGTTTGTTCTTTTCCCGCATTTGCAACAGGTGGATCAGTAGATTGTGTACCATTTACTGTAACCACAGTTCCTCCGGTTTTCGATTGACCGCGGCTATCCGTTACTGTAAGGCTATAAATATATGTTCCGGCAATAAGCCCGGTTATAGTAGTTTTTACGCTCGAAGGACTGGTGATGTCGCCTCCTGATGGACCCGAATATTTTGTCCATTTATAAGAAACAATAGTATTACCTGTTGACGCTTTTGAATAGGAACCATCCAAAGTGCAGGAACTCACAGGTAATGTAATTGTTTGTTCTTTTCCCGCATTTGCAACAGGCGGATCAGTAGATGCTCCGGAGGAATTTACAGTAACAATTACATTATCCGTTGCTGTGCTGCCATTACTATCTTTGATTGTCAGTTTATACTCGTATACGCCAGCTACAAGCCCGGTAAGTTTAGCCTGCAATCCATTTGACAGCAGTGTAACCGTTTCTCCTGAAGGCCCCGACACTTTTGCCCAACTATATGATGTAATTGACCCCGAACTAACACTGGAAGCGCCGGCATCCAATGTAACAGTGTTTGTAGGCAGTGTAATTACTTTATCGGATCCGGCATTTGCAGTAAGCACCGGTGTTGTAGTTCCCCTCTTATATGATAACATCCATTCATAAACACTTAGCCCACCCTGTCTGAAACCCGGGTCATAAGTAGCTGTCCAGGCATCATGTCCAGATTTATCAAAAATGGTAAGAATAGCTTTGGGAGGTGGGGGCACCAGACTGTTTAAATTATTTACCAACTCCTGTGCAGTACTCGGAGAGTTATATGGATCGCCAGAGTTATTTGTAACCCAGATTGGTAATTGTGAAGCACTGATATTGTTTAATTGAAAAGAATTTCCTGCCCAACCCGGGGTAACTAATACTGCTGCAGCTAAACCTTTCCCCCTCTCTACAGTGCTGGCAGCATATGAAAAAGCAGCAACTCCGCCCATACTTAAACCCGTGAGGTAAATTCTTTGTTCATCTACCCGATATGTTTTCTTTGCATAATCTATTGTTGCCTGTATTGAGTTTTGCCAATCATTGTCAACCTTCATTTGCGGCGATAACACTATAAATGAAAAACTTTGCCCTCCATATGAAAATGTAGCGGGAAATTTTTTATCATTCAGTAACTTTGTAATACCGTTTTTGGCAACCAGTTCCAGAACCCCCTGAGACCCATTCCCCAATTCTCCTACACCATGAAGTGCCACTATCAAAGGATATTTTTTGGAAGGATTGCTACTGTAATCATTAGGTAATGATTCAAAAAAACCACCAACGTTTGTGTATATACTTGAATATACTGCACGCTGCGTAGTTTGCATTGTTTGCGCATAAGTTTGCCGGGAACTCAGGCAAAAAGAAAATAAAAAAAGAAGCGACGTGTAAAATACATGCGCATAAGGATTCGAATTGTTTTGGTTCATGATTTCAGATTTAGAAATATTTAATAGATAATACTTATCCGGCCCAATTATTTTGGTCACAATAAGCATACGCGATGAAGAAGTAAAACAAAAAAATCATCAGATTTTAAAGACTGCCGAAGCAATGGCAGACTTTTTCCAGGAGCAAATACAGAGTAGATTTTTGCACATAGTTATTAGGATTTAGATATGTAAAAATTTCTGCAAAATTCTGACAAGGATTATACCAAAAGCTATTTAAGCTGCTAAAAGTGGAAAACTTATTTCTTTTTTTACGCTACAAAAATATTTTTACTGCAAGAAGCAAGCGATAAATAATTTTATTTGATTAATAGTTTTTACTCCTTATCAATAGATAATCCAATACGAACATTACGTTTTTCATGTCAAAACACTTCTACAGAATAAATAACAATCCGTTTATTGGCAGGGAAGGAATAAAGAAAAGGTTTCTCACTGTTTTGATTACAATTAAAAATAAGCTTACCCTTTTCTCCAGAAATCATAATAATTATACCACTGCACAGGGTATAACTTTAGTTTTTCTTCCATTTCATGTGTAAGTTCTTCCAGCATTTTGCGCATGGCAGTTTGCTTATTACTGTAATCGTATGTTCTTATATCTGTAGAATAAAAATGATAATGCGTTGTTTTCTCCTTCATGGCAAAAACATAACATACCGGCACTTTAAACTGTGCGGCTATTATAAAAGGTCCTGCGGGAAATTTTGCAGGGGCGCCAAGAAAATTGATTTCCATTGTACGGCTTCCATCCACAAAACGATCCGCATGCATACAAACCAATTCGTTATTTTTAAATGCCTGGTCTATTTCGTAAATATGGGAAAGATCGTTTTTAATTACAATGATATTGGCATTTCTGCCACCGGTTACTGAAGTGAGATAATCTTTTATCTTTTGATGTTCTCCATCAAACATCACTATATTGATTTTTGTATTCAGCCTTTCCAGCAAATGCCCGGCAGCCTCCCAGTTGCCAACATGTGAGCTTAATAATAAGCCGCCCTTTTGCAGACTAACCATTTTATGCAGGTGTTCTTCACCGTCAAAATCAAAAGTAAATTGCTTTGCACCCCCGGTCATAATGGCTATTTTATCAATAAGGCTTTGACCAAAAGCATAATAATTCCTGTATAATGCTCCCAAAGATTTAAGATAACTATACCCCAGCCTCTGCCTGAAATAGTTTAAAATATGCCTGGATGATTTCCACGCGAACAGAAAATAATAGCAGGATACAAAACGAAGCAGTATATACGCAGAGCGCACACCCAACTTTTGCAGTACAGTAATAAAAATGCTGTAACCTAGTTTATTGCCGGTAGATTTTCCCTGCCAGGAAGGCATCAGGCGGTTTCTTTAGAATTTACACGGGAGATAACGTAGTTATAAAAATCATTGAATGTAACGATACCGTTAAAATCTTCAGGTTTTACTTTAAAAGAAAAATTATTCTCTATAACTACAACGAGGTCAATATAGTCAAGACTATCTAATTCAAGCACTTCTTTAAGATTGCCTTCAGGGGTAATGCCGGATTCATCTACCTCAAATTCTTCAGCAAGGAAATGATTTATCTTCTCAATGATTTGTTCATTCTGTTTCATAAGCATCTCTATTTACTCCACTTTTTAACGATCAGCGTTGAATTGGTTCCTCCAAAGCCAAAAGAGTTCGACAAAAATACGTTTATATCTTTTTCCGTAGTTGTTTTTACTATATTCAATTTGACGGAGTCTTCGTCAGGGTTTTCAAAATTAATATTTGGCGCCATAAAATCGTTGTGCATCATCAACAAAGAATACACAATTTCGCTTGCACCTGCCATCCAGCACTCATGACCTGTCATTGATTTGGTTGAGCTTACGGGCGTTTTAGCTGCACCAAAAACCTCTGCTATTGCTCTTGCCTCGCTCGCATCGCCTGCCGGGGTTGAGGTAGCATGCGCATTGATGTAATCAATTTCGTTTGCCTGTAATCCTGCATCTCTCAGTGCCATTTCCAAAGATCTTACCGGACCACTCACAGTTGGGTTAGATATATGCTCTCCGTTTGAAGAAAACCCATATCCTATCACTTCACCCAATATATTCGCTCCTCTTGCCAGTGCCGAATCCAGTGATTCCAAAATAACTGTTGCTCCTCCCCCGCTCGGTATTAATCCATCCCTGTTGCGATCAAACGGACGGGAAGCTTTTTCCGGCGCTGACTCGTGAATAGAAAACGCAGATAACGCGTCAAAATTACCCATGGAATAAGCATTTATTTCCTGCGCCCCACCGGCAACGATCCTGTCCTGCAAGCCTGTTTTTATAAAATGATAGCCTAAACCTATAGCATGAGAGCCACTGGCACAGGCGGCACTGATGGTAAAATTCACTCCTTTTAACCTGAAAATGGTTGAAAGGTTCATGGTGATGGTTGAATTGAGCGTTTGAAAAACAGAAGCCGACCCTAAAAGCATCGTATCTTTTTTCTCCCTTAAAACATCTATAGCATCAATAACAGGTTTGGCAGAACTGTCGTTGCCATAGAGTATACCCATTTCATGCCGGTCAATATAATCCTGGTCAATACCTGCCCGATTCAAGGCCTCAAGCGTAGCTACATATGCATACTCACCCTGCTCAGGGAGCATTATCCTTGCACGCCTGTCTAATAAACCTTTTAATGCAGGCCTGTCTACATAGCCTGTAAGCCCGGAACGGTAGCCCATTTCTTTACGTACAGGATCGAGTATAATGCCTGACTTACCAGCGTATAAAGCGGCTTTTACCTCATCAGGATTTTTCCCGATGCAGGAGTAAATACCAATTCCTGTTATGACTACTCGTCTGTACATATAAATTAAAAAAAGAAAGCTTCATCATCTTACCACTCTCCTGCAGGGAGGAACGGTACTACAGCATATATCCAAACTTAATATCTTCCACATCTTCTATTGAATAAATCCGGGCTTTGCGTTTCATCATCCTTCCTCATTTTCAAATTCATTTCCACACCTCCACATTCTCACACCTCCACATTCTCACATTTCCACATTCTCACATTTCCACATTATCTCTCCCTCATTTTCAAATTTTCAAATTAACCCATTTTCAAATTAACTATACATCCCACCATTTATTGATAAAACCTCTCCTGTAATATAGCCTGATTCAGGCGATGCGAAAAACGCGACCGCATGTGCTACTTCTTCGGGTTCGCCAAAGCGGTTTACAGGAATCAGCATTTTCAATTGCTTTTCATCCAAACCTTCCGTCATATCGGTTTTAATAAAGCCCGGGGCTATGGCATTAACCGTAATATTTCTTTTTCCTACTTCCTGCGCCAATGCTTTGGTTGCTGCAATTACACCACCTTTTGCGGCAGAATAATTGGTTTGTCCCGGCAAGCCTTTTAAACCGGATAATGAAACGATGTTGATGATCCTGCCATAACGTTTCATCAGCATATTTTGCACAATAACCCTGGTAACATTAAAAAATCCGCCCAAACTTGTATTCAATACATTATCCCATTGCTCATCTTTCATCCACATTAATAATACATCATCCTTGATACCGGCATTATTTACCAATACTTCAATTGTATTATCCTTATTTTCTTCTATCCATTTACCCAATATTTCACTTACCTGCACGCGGTCTGATACATCAAATTTCATCAGTATCCCATCGCCACCTTTTTCTTTTATCAGCTCCAAAGTTATTTCCGCTTCTGCCTGGTTGCCCTTATAATTTACCAGCACATAGTAACCCATACCGGCAAGCTTTACACACACAGCCCTGCCAATGCCCCTTGAACCTCCCGTAACTAATGCGCATTTCATTTATAAGATAAATTTGTTGTAAAATAATGTTTTTAAATAAAATTTTAGTGCAGGTACCTATGCAAAAGCGGCAATATCGTTTTCAACAAAATAGTTTTTCACTTTTTCCATCTCGCGGTAACGCGGTTTATCTTCAACAAACTTCGGGAATATACTTCTGACGGTATTGTACACTGTTTTTGTAGCAGGCGAAAGCTTTGAAGCGCAATCCAGAAAATCTATTGCCTGCAATATGGTTACCATCTGGATAGATAACACTTCAAAAGCATTATCAATTACCTTTTTTGTGATCAATGCCGCATTGCATCCCATACTTACAATATCCTGGTTATCGTTATTGTTAGGAATGCTGTGCACATACATCGGGAAAGAAAGTGTTTGATTTTCCGCCACGGTTGATGTAGCCGTAAACTGCATACCCTGCATACCAAAATTAAAACCAAGCACGCCAAGGTTTACAAATGGCGGGAACTTCTCATTCAGTTTTGTATTCAGCAAATAATTCAACTGCCGCTCAGACAACATGGAAAGCTTGGTGATGGCTGTTTTTAATTTATCCATTTCAAGCGATACATAATCGCCATGAAAATTACCACCGTGAAATATATTATGATTCTGGTGATCAACCACCGGGTTATCGTTCACAGAATTCAATTCATCCACCACTACTTTTTCGGCATTCATTATTGTATCATATATCGGGCCTAATACCTGCGTTACGCAGCGGAGAGAATAATACTCCTGCACTTTATCTTCAAACACATCATGTTTTATATTTTCAGGATTATATAAATGCTCCGATCTGCTGCGGATGAGTTTGCTGTCTTTCAGCAAACTGCGTAGCATGGCGGCAATATGATTTTGCCCCTTATGCTTTTTCACAACATTTAATTCATGTGAGAAATGATCATCATACGCTTCCACCACTTCGTTGGTCATTGCAGAAAGCAATACTGAAAATTGCAACAGCTTTTTGGCATATATAATATTAAGTAAGCCGATCCCCGTCATAGCAGATGTACCGTTCAGTATTGCCAGTCCTTCGCGTATATGAATGGAAAGCGGTTTAATATTATACTGTTTGAAAACTTCTGTAGTAGGCTGGGGTTTACCATCAACTATTACTTCACCCTCTCCGATCAATACCAATGCCAGGTGGGCCAGTTGTACCAGGTCACCGCTGGCACCTACGCCGCCATGCTCAAATACACAGGGTGTAATATTATTATTAATGAGCGCCGTAAGCACTTCTACTGTTTCGGGATGTACGCCGGAGTATGCCTGCGAAAGACTATTAAGCCTCGCTACCATTAATGCCCTTACCAGTGCAGGGTCCAGGTATTTGCCGCTGCCGGAACTATGACTGCGGATAAGATTGTATTGCAGTTGCAGCACATTTTCCGCGCTGACCTTGTATTGAGCCATCGGGCCAAAACCGGTATTGATACCATATATCAGTTTCTGGTCAGAAAAATGTTCCAGGAAACGGAAGTTGGCTTCCATTTTCTCAAGGGCTTTTTTATCTATTCCTACCTTTCCGTTTTTAATAACAATCTCTGAAAAATCATCTAAGGAAAGCGTACTGGCTCCAACATTTGTCATTGAAAGAAATTATAATCTGTTAACTTACAAGCGACCGCAAAAAAAATAAATAAAGCTAAATGTATCAAATATTTCTATACATACCGGGAAATAGCACATGGAATACGCGGATGTTACGGAAGCTGACGGATTTTATTTCCGTGTTCATCAGTATCATCCGTTTCATCCGTGTGCCATTCTCCGCATGAATAGTACACCGATGTGACAGGTTACCCCCCTGTTCGCTTATCAATAAATTTCACAGGTTTACGGCTTGTTTCAGGAAACTGCAGCTTTTGCATTTCCTCGGACAGCATATATTTAATATGTGGCGATACACGAAGTTTCGCCTGCAGGTATGCCCTGATCTGGTGATCGCACTCTTCCGTATTTCTTGCAGGAACGAGGTATAAAAGTACTTCATCAGTACCTATTTCATTAGAGTATACTTCAGCCACATACTCTCTTACTTCTGCCATACCATTCAGCAATTCAAAAAGCGCAGGGGCAAAAAGGGTGGTTCCTTTAAACTTGATCATTTGCTTTTTACGACCAATCACCGGGGAAAGCCGTAAAGTACTGCGCCCGCATTTGCATGGCTCATCAAAAGCCACGCATATATCGCCGGTTTTATAGCGAAGCAAAGGCATAGCTTCCACTCCTAAACTGGTTATTACAACTTCACCGGGCACACCCGCAGGAACAGGCTGATTATTTTCGTCCAGCAGCTCTATAATAATAAGCTCAGGTTGATGATGCCCACCTTTGCCTTCTCCACACTCCGTAAACGCGGTTTGCATTTCCGTAGAAGCATAGGTTGAATAAAGCTTTATATTCCAGTGCTCTGTAATCTTTTTGCCCAACACATTTAAAGAAAAGTCTGTATTACGGATATTTTCACCAATACAAATGGCTTTTTGTACGGAAGTTTTATTGATGGCTGTATTATGTTCTGCCGCGAACTGGATAAGCTTTACAATAAATGAAGGTACCGCTACAATAGTTGTTGGTTTCAGCCGGGCAATGGTTTCCCATTGTAAAGAAGGTACACCCGGGCCAACCCTTACCACACCCGCCCCAAGTTTCCTTATTCCGGAATAGTAAGCCATGCCTGCCATAAACTGGCGGTCGAGCGTAAGCATGAGTTGAAAAATATCATCCGGTTTACTGTCGGCACAAACAAAAGAGCTATACTCATTATAAGCCAGCCGTTGCAAATCATTTTCAGTTAAGGCAATCGTTACCGGGCTGCCCAATGTGCCGGAGGTTGATGTATATTCAATGATCCTGCTTTTACCTACACATAAAAAATCATCATTATTCTGCTGCAGGTCTTCCTTATTGGTAACCGGCAACAATACAAGGTCTTTTACGGATTGTATTGCGGAGATATCAATATTATTGTTTTGAAACAATCTTTTATAATAGGGAGAATGCGTATTGATGTATCGCAGCATTTCACCCAGCTTTTTATTCTGCATTGCGCTGATGGTAATTTTATCCTGAAAAGCTGATTGGGGTGAATATATCATGCCGGTCGGTTGGTTTAATACGTGCGAATGTAAAATTTTATGGGGAGATGGTCTTGCAGTAAAATAATCTCAAAATAATTTGAAACTACAGAAAATATAGAGTATATTAACATACATAAAGTTTTCAATAACATTATCAGTGCTTTATAAAACTTAATTTCTTCTCGAAGATATCCTACCCGCTAATTTTTTCTTCAGTTTGTTTATTCCAATATCTTTCATGCTTTTATCTATTTAGCGCGCTTCTCAATAAGTAATTTACCCGCTAAATATTATGGTACCTATTGATGTGCTAATTTTTATTGTAGTGAACTACATAGTCTTTGATATCTGATTCTTCCATTTTAGGAAGGCAATTCATTTATTTAAACTAATAATCATGACACTAAATCTTTTTGACCCTGAATTAACTTACATTTCCTCCGAATATAAGCTTGAACAAAGAGTTGAGGAAACTTCAGGAACAATAACAAGGTCCGGAATAAAAAAAAGTGATCAACTTACCGGAATTGAATTACGGTTACTACCACCGTATATACTGGATAATTCTACGAAAAAAACCATCTTCTCTAAAGATTTCGCAAAAGTATATTGTCTTGTGATTGTAGTAAGCGATGCTAATAATCAACTCGTAGGTGGCATTGATTTGCAAGGATTCCCCAGGATTGGAGATAACGAACATTTACCGATCAATAAAACGATATTCTATTGGCAACAAGATAAAGCCAATGATATCCCCCCTTCTCAAATTCATGCTTTGTGTTCTATAATTAAAAGTAAAAAGGATCTCCGAGATGTTGCAGAAATCATGCAGAATTTGAAAACAGATGCCGATTACAATTCCATAATTGGTGGTATCACCAATCTTGCAACAAATGGAGCTGTTGTTGGAGCTGCTCTGGGATTAGTAACAAACCTGGCCAGTATAGTGGGCAAGTTTTTAGGTAATGTGGAAGATAAGCCCATAGGCACTATTATTAATAGTTACACATCGCTTTATGGAGATTTTAATACATTAGGAGTCGTTAAAAAAGCATATCCAACTAAAAATGTCCATTTCGAAATCGACATAATTGTTCAAAATAAACAGGCACTCAAGAGTTCTACACCACAAGTTAGAGGATCTGATAAAAATAATGCAGAAGTTACATTAGCCCGGCCATTCCAAAATGTACTAGGAGATCTTCATGCATTAAGTTAACCAGATACAATATCCATAAAGTATCCTACAAGGGTAATAGGAATGATTAATTTTTAAATTTTAAAAACTATGGATAATAACAGTCCTGCCGAACTACAAACAATCAGGGTATTATTTCTTGCAGCTCAACCGGGTGATGAAGCAAGGATAAGAGTGGGGGAAGAACATGATAAAGTAAAAGCAAAACTTGCTAATAAACCAAATTTCAAATTCGAGCAAAGATTGGCAACAAAACCAGATGATGTATTAGAAGCAATTACCGGTTTTAAACCACATATTGTGCATTTCTCAGGACACGGAACGAAAAATGGCGAAATTTGTTTAGAAAATGAAACAGGAAATTCTAAACCCATTCCACCTGATGCATTAGCTCTTTTATTTAGCCAGGCTACAGAGTATATCAAATGTGTAATAGTAAATACCTGTTATTCAGAAATACAAGCACTTTCTATTGTGCAATATGCTCCCGTTGTTATTGGTACCAAAACTGAAATAAGTGATGATGCAGCAATAAAATTTTCAACGGGTTTTTATACCAATCTTGAAACTGACTTGACACCAAACAGCTTTAACAGGGCTTTCAAAAGGGGTTGCCTTGCTATTCAATTTGATGGCAACCTTGAAGAACATTTAAAACCTGTAATACTTTTTGGCTCTCCGGAGGTAAGGTTTACTTCTGAGGTAGAGACGGCTTTTTCTACAATTCCGAGTCCCGGCACAATTGTATTAAAAATGTTAGTCAGGGGCTTGTCTCTTAAAGGAGCTACAATGGGATTACCTTTAGATATAGCAAATAGCATTATAGAGAATAAGATTCAACGACTTGAAGAATACAAGGTCAACCTTTCAGAATATGAAACTAATCTTAAAGAAGCATTGCGAGATGAATTTCCGCTATCCGAAACCACAGAGGCAGCATTATCCTACCTGCAGAATGGCTTGGGTCTTCGTAAAGAAGATGTGTCTATAATACGCAAGAAAATTCTTTCAGACCCTAATGTAGAAGGTTCCTTTAGCTGGTATGACAGGGGCAGAGGTCAAATAGACTTAAATAATTTTGAAAAAGCAATTGAATATTGCAGTAAGGCAATTGAAAAAAAACCTGAATACTCAGGTGCATATTTTGAAAGAGCATATGCCTATGATAAACTACAAAAATACGAGCAGGCTATTGCAGATTATACCAAAGCTATTGAATGCGACAAATATTGGGAAATCACCAGCAATTTGGGATTAGGTTATTTTTATCGTGGGCTTTCTTACTATTCCATACAACCACAGCAAAAAGAAAACATTACAAAGGCATTAGAGGATTGGACAAAATCAATTGAAATAAACCCTAATGATCCTAATACATATTTAAACAGGGGCTTAGCTTATCAATTCCTTAGAAATTTTGAAAAAGCAATTACAGATTACAAAAAGTCCCTTGAGTTAGAAGCCAATAGCTCAGACAAATTAAAAGCAGCTACAGTATCAAATATTGTAAGGTGCTATGCGGAATTAGGTAAGCAGGATGAAATTACAAAATGGACAAAAAGGGGACTGGAGTTGCTTGGAAAGAAAGTTGATGATTTTAACAATTTGTCCAAAGAAGATGATTTTAATAATAATTGAGAAAAATAATAATAATACTTAGACAGCAATTAGCTATCATACAAAACCTTCTATTGATTTGTACACATATATCAATTATAAACAATACACAATTATAACTGCAGAATCACAAAGAACTTAATCTTAAAATATCTCCACCTTCCACCCTCTCTCAAAAACGCCACCTGCTTCCAGCCGGTTAATACCTTCTTTTTGTGTGAGATCCTGGCTGGTATCCACACTGTCGGCAATACCGCACCAGGGCTCTATACAAACAAAATCGGCATCTTTAGCCGCCCAAATACCCATAAAAGGAAAACCAGGAAACTGAAAATTAAAGCCCCGATCTGTTGTATCAGACTTCAGGCTAACCGAACCTGATTTTAAATGTTTGAACACAAGCGCGTCTTTATAAAATAATGATTTGGTAAGTGGCAGCTTTTTGCCGGATAAAAGCGGAACCGGTTGTTCTTCAATCAACCCATCTTTTGAGATTGGCCAGCGCCCGGCATCTTCTTCTTTGCCAAATTCAAGGTAATAATCATCATATCTTGTACCTTCTGCAATAGGCACTTTAAAAGCAGGGTGAGCCCCAACTGAAAAATACATTGGAGTGGGGCCTCCATTTATTACATAATAAGTAACCGACAGGCTTTTGCTTTGAAGCGCATAGGTAATATAAAACCTGAAAGAAAATGGAAATGTTTGTAATGTTTCGGTACCTGAGACAAGTGAAAAAGTTATACTGGTCTCCGTTTTATCCGCAACAGTAAACTGCATTTCTCTTGCAAAACCATGCCTGCTGAGGCGGTATGCTTGCCCTTCATAATAATAAGTGTTATTTTTTAGTGTACCTACAATAGGAAAAAGCACCGGCGAATGTTTGCCCCAAAAAGCCGGATCGCCACCCCACATATATTCGGTATTTGTAATTTTATCGTACAAACTGGTAAGTTCTGCACCCCGGGGATTAACAGCTATTTTGAGATTTTCGTTTTCGATAAATTCCATATGCGTTTTTTCAGGTAAGTAAATGTAGGGCATTATTGCCTTCGCAAAACAGCAGATCCAAAATACTGAGGCAGGGTATAAAGCCCAGCTTTTCCTCAAACACCTGCCGGTAAACAGGAGATTCTCCCGTAAAGCTATCCAGGGTTCTGGGTAATATTTTGTTCCGCATATCCATCATTTCCTGCTCATCATATATTTTTTTATACTCATTTGTGAAAGCAATTTCAACCGGTGCTTTTAATTGTTTCAGCACCCATTGCATCAGGTCAAAATTAAAGTCCCACAAAAAAGTATAATGCCTGTTATAAAAAATTTCAAGGCCATCTTTATAAAATTCAAACCACGGAGAATGGTTATAAGCAGAGGTAATACTACGCCAGTGGACCTTCTGCCATTTTTGCAGATTGTCAATTTTCACCTCGCGTATCATTTCGTCTGAATTACGCCCACCAATTATGGGAATACTTAAATCAATCCTCCCATTACCCCCGGCAATAGAACAACGGTTCCTGAAACTCATTTTTTGCCAGCGTTCACATTGCTCTATTATTACATATTTTGATTTTATTAAATTTTTATAATAAATAGCACTTCCTAAATACTGTAAATCAATAAGTAACATTATTTTATTTTAAATTAAATAGAGTAATTTCTAAATTGCTTCAAAAAGTTCAATTTATATATAAACAGGCGCCGTAAAATTGATAATTAAATAATCAATAATTATTTTAAAAAATTGATTAACAAAATATTAAAAAGACTTAATTGAACTAAATTTTTGAGTAAGCAAATTTTCTAAAATTTTGTAACTTTTACTCCTCTAAAGCTAATATTTTTAGCGGCAAATTGGCGAAGATTTAACCCTCCTCTTTTCTACATCTTTTAAACAGATGCTATAAATTGCAGTTCTAAATATTTATATGAATAAAAAAACAATATCTTCTCTCCTACTCTTTTCACTTATTATGAGCTTTTATTCTTGCAGACAAATTGTCGCACCGGAGTATGTTGCCATAGATAATATTCAATTTGGCGGAGAGAGTTTTTCGAAAACGGTTTTATCGGCAGATGTGAAATTGTACAATCCCAATAAATCAAATCTCACATTCAAATCGGGCAGTCTTGACATTTATGTTGACAACCGTTTACTGGGGCATACGGAATTAGACTCAACCATTCATATAGCCAAATCAGACACCTTTACCGTGCCTATTGCGGTAAACCTTAACATGGGAAATGTTTTGGGAAATGCCCTAGCCCTGGGGCTCAAAGATTCAGTTTTGATACGGTTGGATGGGAACGTAAAAGTGGGCAGATCCGGCGTTTTTATTACCCGCCCGGTAAAATATGAGCAGAAAGAAAAATTGGATTTGCTGGGGTGGTGAGATTGGAAATTTGAAATTTGAGATTGCAGGTTGGAAATTTATAGTTTGTGGTTTCGGATTTTCCTTACACCTTCTACCCTACACCTTCCACCTTACGCTTGCTGAAGACTGATAGCTGATACCTGACCGCTGATAGCAAAAAAAAGAAAAGCTCCCGGCTCGTACATTAGGATAGAGGATCAGGAGCTTTCATAGGATGGTTAGTCAATAGAAATTGGATAAAACGTGCTCTTCAACAGGATGATTGGATTTTCAGGTTTTCCACAGAATAAATAGCTCAAATATTTCAATCAGATAAGGTTTAAAAGCAATAAGCTATCTGAAATTTGCTCAATATTAATTGCAGATATATAACGCATATCTTACGATAAATTGCATAAGCCTTTATCTTTTTTTGTAAAAAGTTTGATTTACAATGAGTTTTATTATAATATTTCAAATTTTCAGGTAATGGTTACCGTATATGCAAGGTGAGTTATACCCCTAAAAACGCAGGTTGAAATCTGTAGAAGTAAAAAATCCTTCTACCTTTAAAAAATCAATAATCAGCAGGCTGTAATTATAATTAATATCGAAGTGGGTTTCTTCTTCGCTTCCAGATATAATTGCGCACATTCATCCAAAAAGCAATAAACATATATATAATAATAGGCGAGCCCATTGTGAGCAGGGAAATATAGATAAAGTGCTTGCGGATAACAGTATTGGCGATGCCTATCTTCTCACCAATGTAGGAGCATACTCCAAACACCTGCCATTCGATAAACTGCTTAAATCTGTTCATAACACAAAATTATAAAAAATAAATAACGGGTTTATTACCTGCATGTTATTAAAGCCGTTATTTTTCGATAAATTCGCACGGATTTTCACGTCAGGATGCAATTCCTGCCCACTACACGGCGATTGATAGGTCCAACTAAATCAATAAATCTTAAATAATATAATCTATGGTTTTCGATCTTGATCTTATTAAAAAAACCTACGAAGCAATGCCTGCGAAAGTTGAGGCTGCACGTAAACTAACCGGTACTCCCCTTACGCTTGCAGAAAAAATTTTATATGCTCACCTGTTTGAACCTGCTACAAGACCATACGAAAGAGGTAAAGATTATGTTGATTTTGCGCCAGACCGCGTAGCCATGCAGGATGCTACCGCGCAAATGGCACTTTTACAGTTTATGACAGCCGGCAGAGATAAAGTGGCTGTTCCTTCTACAGTACATTGTGATCACCTAATACAGGCAAAAGTTGGTGCTGTACAGGATCTGGCAACTGCCGTTGATGTAAATAAAGAAGTATACGACTTTCTCGCCTCTATCTCTAATAAATATGGCATCGGTTTCTGGAAAGCCGGCGCCGGCATTATTCACCAGGTGGTTTTGGAAAACTATGCTTTTCCCGGTGGTATGATGATTGGTACTGACTCACATACGCCTAATGCCGGCGGATTGGGTATGGTTGCCATTGGTGTTGGTGGCGCCGACGCTGTGGATGTAATGGCAGGTCTTGCGTGGGAACTTAAAATGCCTAAACTTATTGGTGTAAAACTTACAGGTAAACTTAGCGGCTGGGCGTCTGCTAAAGATGTAATTCTTAAAGTGGCTGGTATACTTACAGTAAAAGGCGGTACCGGCGCTATTGTTGAATATTTTGGTGAAGGCGCGGATAGCTTAAGCGCTACGGGTAAGGCTACCATTTGTAATATGGGTGCAGAAATAGGTGCTACCTGCTCTGTTTTTGCATACGATGAAAAGATGGCGGCTTATCTTAAGGCAACAGAAAGAGCAGAAGTGGCAGCACTTGCTGATGGTATTAAAGAGCACCTTCGTCCGGATGCTGAAGTATATGCCAACCCCGCAAAATACTACGACCAGTTAATTGAAATAAACCTGGATGAACTGGAACCTTATGTAAATGGTCCGTTCACACCGGATCTGGCATGGCCCATCAGCAAATTTGCTGAAGCGGTAAAAGCTAATCAATGGCCGGAAAGACTGGAAGTGGCATTGATAGGTTCATGTACCAACTCTTCTTATGAAGACATCAGCCGTTCAGCTTCTCTTGCCAAACAGGCGGTTGATAAAAATCTTAAAACAAGAGCCGAATTCACTATCACTCCCGGAAGTGAACTGGTAAGATATACGATTGAAAAAGATGGTTTCCTTAAAACCTTCGACAAAATAGGTGGTGTTGTACTGGCAAATGCCTGCGGACCTTGCATTGGTCAATGGGCAAGACATATAGACGACCCCAACCGCAAAAACTCTATCATCACTTCTTTCAACAGGAACTTTGCAAAACGTAATGATGGTTTGGCAAGCACACACGCGTTTGTTGCTTCTCCTGAAATAGTAACCGCATTTGCCATAGCAGGTGATCTTACTTTCAATCCTTTAAAGGACAAACTGAAAAACGAGAATGGCGAAGAAGTAATGCTTGATGAACCTACCGGTGTTGAATTACCGCCCAAAGGATTTTCTGTTGATGATCCGGGTTACCAGGCGCCTGCAAAAGATGGCAGCAAGGTACAGGTAATTGTTAATCCTGATTCACAACGTTTGCAATTATTATCTCCCTTCACCCCATGGGAAGGCACAGATCTGAAAGGATTGAAACTATTGATAAAAGCAAAAGGAAAATGTACTACCGACCATATTTCTATGGCAGGTCCCTGGTTAAAATTCCGTGGTCACTTAGATAATATCAGTAATAATATGCTGATTGGCGCTATCAATTTTTACAATGATAAAACCGATACGGTAAAGAACCAGTTGACCGGCGAATACGGAGCTGTGCCCGCTACTGCAAGAGCATATAAAGCAGCAAGTGTAGGCAGTATAGTGGTGGGTGATGAAAACTATGGTGAAGGTTCAAGTCGTGAGCATGCGGCTATGGAACCCCGCCACCTGGGTGTAAGAGCAATATTGGTAAGAAGCTTTGCACGTATACATGAAACCAACCTGAAAAAACAGGGTATGCTGGCGCTTACTTTTGCCAACAAGGAAGATTATGAAAAAGTACAGGAAGACGACAGCATTGATATACTGGGACTGACAACTTTCGCACCCGGTAAACCATTAACCGTTGTACTTCATCACAAAGATGGCACTTCAGATACCATTACTGTAAATCACACCTATAATGAGCAGCAGATACAATGGTTTAAAGAAGGCGGTGCATTAAACCTGATAAGAAAACAATTTTCAAAATAATTGCGGTTAGTAAATCAGAAAAGGTCCTGGCTGTTGCCGGGACTTTTTGTTTGGGATGCCGCGAAAAAGATAGTCACCGATTTTGCGTTCCACGTGTACGGGATGATTTAGGTGTATAACCATTCAGGAATTAAGAAACATTAAGACCAATTAATTGGTATCCATTGCGAGAAACCATGATAAAATTCGTAGCTATTTTCTCTACCTGTGCAGCCCTCTCCGCTTCAGGTACTCCAGCAACGCCCAGGGCAAATCTGTTTGAATGATATTGGTATATCTTAAATACAGTAACGCATCAAAACCTGTATCTCTTTTTTCCAATTCCATTTTATCATATTTATTCAGCGCGTTCATCCAAAGCCGTTTTCCTTTGGCCCGGATAATACTCATGAGTGAATCTGAATAAAATTTATCATCTGCATGAACAACAGGTACAGGCATCGTTAATTTAAAAATACTATCCACATCAGCCTTGTTGTATGCACGTGTCATAAATTGCAGATGAGGGTTCATTTTGAACAGTGGATCCGCGTCTTTATAATCATACAGGAAAAAAAGGCACTGGTGTTCTATCTTTTTCTTTCTCATAATCTTTAATGTTGATTTTGCCGCCCTCTCCCCTTCTGCTTTATAATCTATATCAAGCATAACATTTCCTTTCACCAGTTTCACTATCTCTTTAAATGTGGGAATTTTTTCTTCCGTAGGTTTGCCATTATGCAACAGGTAAAGTTTTTTAAGCTGCTTCCATGTCATTGCTTCAACAAGCCCCTTGCCGGTAGTGGTGCGATCAACTGTTTTGTCGTGCATGATGATCAGCACACCATCTTTTGTTTCCCGCACATCCAGTTCAACAATATCTACTCCCATTGCTATCATTTCTTTTACTGCAGCCACAGAGTTTTCCGGATTGTTTTCACTCTGTGCCCTGTGTGAGGCTACCAGTATTCTATCAGGACGATTATGAAAATCACTCAGAATACTATCTAATTGAGACTGTGCTGTTACGACTGAGGTCAGCAATACCAGTAATGCCAATAAAAAAAAACGGTGTAATCTCATCATACTTGTTTATTAGCTATAGAGCAGATTATTATCGCTTCATACTAATTCAAAATGTTATTCCACTTCAATTGAACATCCTGATAAAGTTATTATCTTACCGCCCCAAATAGAATTTATTGCTGTATGAAACGATTCTCTGAATCTTCATTTTATTTGTCTCTCCTAATAATTATGTCTATGTCATGTAACCAACCCGAACAAAAAAAAGCTGATGATACCACTGTGCCGCAAAAAGGCAGTTACGCTTACGATGCCACATTCCTGAAAAAATACCTGAAACATATAGTTGAGCTTAAAAACAATGATGGCGCACGTGTTTTAGTAACAGGAGATTACCAGGCACGTGTAATGACCAGTTCTGCAAATAATGATACCGGTAATAGTTTTGGCTGGTTAAATTATGATCTTATTGCTTCGCAAAAATTTAAACCGCAGTTTCACGCGGTTGGCGGTGAAGAACGCTTTTGGATAGGTCCTGAAGGCGGACAATATTCCTTTTACTTTAAAAATGGAGATGCATTTACTATTAAACAATGGCAGGTACCGCCTGTTATTGATACTGTTGCCTATAATGTAGTAACTGAAGACAGCAGCAGCATAACATTTTCGCAGCAGGCTACGGTGAATAACTTTAGCGGTACTTCATTCAACATTGAAATTACAAGATCCATACAATTGCTTGACCAGTCTTTATTGCTGGAACATTTAAAAACAGATGTTCCCGCAGGTGTAAAATGGGTAGCCTATGAAACCAATAATAATGTAAAAAATGCAGGTGACAGCGAATGGAAAAAAGAAACAGGGCTACTCTCTATCTGGCTGCTCGGCATGTTCACCCCTTCTGAGGAAACAATAACCATTGTGCCTTTCAAAAATATTCCTGACGCAAAAAAATATATTACAGATAATTATTTCGGTAAAATACCGGAAGATCGTTTAGTTGTTAGTGATAGCGCCTTGCTATTGCGCTGTGATGGCAGACACCGCAGCAAACTCGGGCTTTCTCCTGTAATTGCCAAACCTGTTGCAGGCAGCTTTGATTTCAAAAGGAATATCCTTACCATTATTTTCTTTTCTGTAAATACTGAAGGCGCATATGTAAACTCCAAATGGGAGCAGCAAAAAGAACCATATAAAGGAGATGTGGTCAATGCTTATAATGACGGACCATTGGAAGATGGATCACAATTAGGACCTTTCTATGAATTGGAGTCTTCATCTTCAGCTTTACCTTTAAAGCCAGGTGAAACACAGCAATACAAACAGGTAACCTGCCATTTTGAGGGCGACTATAAAGGATTGGAGCAACTGGCACAGCAACTGCTGGGCGTAAAGCTCGATAGTATTAAAATGAAATAACGCTCTCTTTGAAATAACACTCATACATACATTACTGAAAATAAAATACCAATGAGATTATATAAGACTTCCGGTGGAATTATTGTAGAAATGAATAATACATTCTATACAACAAACGAAGATTTTGACACCCTGGTAAACAGGGATAATTTGTATGGTTACTTATCATCCCCCGGAAAGCCTGCAACAATCACTGCTGAAGATGCAAAACAATTGATACAATCCTCGTTACTGCCACCTATCGGCACACAGGAAGTTTGGGCAGCAGGCGTAACTTATTTACGCAGCCGCGATGCACGTATGGAAGAATCCAAAGAATCCGGCGGCGCAACATTTTATGATAAGGTATATGTTGCGGAAAGACCTGAGTTATTTTTTAAATCACTTCCACATCGCGTAGCAGGCCACGAACAGGAAGTATATATAAGAAAAGATTCCAAATGGGATGTGCCGGAACCGGAACTTACTTTATACATCAACTCAAAAGGAAGTATACAGGCTTATACTGTTGGCAATGACATGAGCTCAAGAAGCATTGAAGGAGAAAACCCACTCTATCTTCCTCAGGCTAAAACATACGAAAGAAGCGCAGCCCTTGGCCCATGCTTGTATATTCCTGAACAGCCCATCAATCCTGATACCAATATTCACATGGTGATCAACAGGAATGGCAAACCAATTTTTGAAGGCACTATTAAAATCAGCCAGATGAAAAGGACATTGCCTGAGCTGGCAGGATTTCTTTTCAGGGAAATGGATTTTCCCACTGGATGTTTCCTGATGACAGGCACCTGCCTTGTACCCGACAATGATTTTACTTTGCAACCCGGCGACAGTGTAAGCATTTCAATAGATGAAATTGGAACGCTGACGAACAAGGTGGTTTACCGGCCGGTTAAATAATTTTTTACAGCAAATAGCTATTCAATTAGTTAAAGCGTTGTTCCAATGCTTTGAGATAAATCCTGCAATTCTGTAAAGGCATGTCTCATGTTATCTTCTAATGGCTGAAGAATATTTCTATCCTCAATCAAACGTTCTTTTGCAACATTCTGCTGGTTTCCTAATAAAAGGTTTAATATAATTCGCGATTCAGACGTCAACGTATAGCCAATACTGGTCATATTATAGAAAAGATCTCCATCTGCTGTTCCCAATTTTTCAAATACCTCATCTAGTTCTTTAAGCTTAACCTCATTTATATGTTGCTTTATTGCATCTCTTACTCCTCCATATTTTTTATAATACGTGAGAATTACAGAACAATGTCCATGTCCCTGCTTTATTATCTTTTCAAGAGAACCCCTTTCCATTTCCAGGAATGGTTTATAGGAAATTTTCTTTTCAAAAACAGGTTTAAGAAAAGTAGTGATTGTTTTACTTACAACATCGTATGTTTTTTCTACTTCTTTCAGTGCAAACCTTATATCCCTTATTGCCTGCGTATCAAGTGTCATAATTTCTGTTATAGACCGCAATGTATTAACCAACTCCCGGACTTCGTCAGTTGCACTAATTGCCCGGTTTATTGACCAGCCGCTTGACAACTCTTCAACATACACATTCACCGGTTTCCCATATTTAATAATCTTGACAAGAGCTCTAAGCATCTTTTCGATTTCCTTTCCTGATATAAAATTTTCATCAGTAAAATTATAATGATGATAAATATCAAATGGTTTGGGTATTTTAATATCGGCATCGAGCAATACAGGCATAAATATATGCCTCTTTCTCGCTTCATCAGCTTCTGATCTAACCCAGTCTTTAACTACAGATGTTTTAGACCATACCACAATAACACAAGCTGCCTTTTCTATTTTATCCGATATAACATTACTAAAATTATCTCCTCCTTGCAAATCTGCATCCCACCATAACGGTATATTATTTTCCGCCAGGTAATTAACCAATCTTTCTACACGTGATTTATCATCCCTGGAATAGCTGACAAAAACAAGACCGTCCATAAATAAAATTTAAAAGGGTATAAAATAAATTTTATTAAACTCCTATCATTTAACTATCACCGAATCCTGGTTATCCCTGTAAGGAGGCAACCTGAAATCAAATACATTCTTTTCTTTATTTACCAGCGACACAGATGCTGCGTTTATTTTTGCCGGCGACAATATCTCGAAAGTAAATGAATCTCTTATGCTGTATTCAGGTTTTTCACCTTCGCATACTCTTAAAACGCCCGGGTGAATAAAGCTGTACTCAAACACATTTTTCCCATTTGCATCTTTAAACTGGATAATAAAAGGTTTGCTTTTATCTCCGTTCTCAAAAGGAACTCTTCCGGGCCGTATAGCGCGGCTGCCAGGCACTATACTAAATGCTCCATCTTTGTAAGATACCGTTATTGATTCATGAGCATTATTTGCATCACTAAAATAATCTGGTTTAAAACTGCCCTTCAAACTATCAAGCTTTGCCAGTTCCTTATCAATATTTTTTGTTTTAGACTGCTTATTTCCTGTGCATGAAAAAATAAAGCAGGAAACCATCAGAAGAATGAAAATATATTTCATAACAATAAATTTAAGTTTGTTTGCAATTATTCGCCACCGGCCCTGTGAAGAATAGAATACAATATCCTGTCTCGGCAGGGCCTTTCATAAGGGTGCATAGCTGTTCCTGAAGACTCCATAACACAAGATGCAGGGCAAAGTTTATACCACCCGCTCGTGCCCATCTGGTGTGCATCTGCCGAACTCATGCCACGACCGGCTGCCGCGCTTTGACAAGCCGATAAGCTACTCCAGTTATTAGGCAATTCGCTTTCCTGCCAGTGTACGCCGCCTCCGTATTCATCAGCAAGCCTGTAAAAATTATGGCCGCTTTCGTGCAGTAAAGTACCTTTTACATAATGCTCGGCAGAAAACAATAATTTATCCGGCTCAGCAAAATCCCTGATATCTCTGTTGTGCAGAATAACCTTACCCTGGGCAAAACTCAACTGATCCCAGTTTGATGGTATTTCATGATCCCTTGTTTCGGTATCATAATCGTGCGCATGACCGGTAAAAGGATTAATAAAGAAATTATAGCTGTTCCTGAACCTCCGGATATAATCCTCGCCGTGAAACACTTCGTCAATATCCACTTTTACGGCATTGTAAAAGGTATTGATATTCATATCTGTGTCTGGTATAAAAACCAGGTTCAGCACATTATTGATATCGCCCACTATATAAACCGGGGCCGGCTGGTTGCTTACCGGGTATGGACGCGTTGCAAACTTAATATCATGCGTATAATGCTTATCGTTACCATATACTTCAAAGCGATAGTTAACAATCCTGTTAGACGCGTATCCTCCGCTTTTCACAAACTGTATAGGGAAGCCGGGATTATTCCATTCCTGCAGTAATACCGTAGCAGATGTGGCAGTTACAGCACCAGAAGCATTAATGGTTTGCACGGTTTCATACAGCTTTACATTTTCAACATTACCATCTATTTTTTTTAATGAAAATGTTACATTTTCCCCTGAACCAGGATAGATGGGCGTGTGTATCGCGAACGTTTCAGGATTGGGTTTACAGGAAAATAAAGAAAACATTGCCATTACTGCGCACAACTGCAGTAAGATCTTTTTATCCAGGTATAACATAGCTTTAAAATTTAGTATCAGAAATTTTATTCCTTCTAAGAGTGTCGAATATGGTTCCTGCATTTCAGGAACCATCTCTCTGTACTAAAATCATGTGCCCGGATAAATTGTTACCTTTTGCCTGCAGTGCAGGCAAAATACAAGAGCAGTTATTAAAGGAAAGATTGAGGTTGAATTATTGTAGTACCGGCATTTACCAGCTTCCACCGGCGCCACCGCCACCAAAGCTACCACCGCCAAAACCACCAAATCCGCCGCCACCTGAGCTTCCGCCACCGCTCCATCCACCGCCACCACGGGAGCCGCCACCTCCTGAAGGGAACCACCATATTGGCGGAACACCAGAATCCCTGTAACCACGGCGGCTCATGAAAGAACCACCGCCTCCACCACCGCTTCGCGAAATGATCATTACAATAATAAAGATGATAATAAGTACTACAAATACAGGTACGCCTTTGGCAGAGTTTCCACGGTCTGCATAACCTTTTGGAGGCGTATATTCACCTGCGGCAGCTTTCATTATTGAAGTAGTGCCTTCATCTATGCCCCGGTAAAAATCATTACCCCTGAAATTGGGGAGAATATCATTATCAACAATCTGTTTGCAGGTGATATCAGGCAGCGCACCTTCCAGCCCGTAGCCAGGCGCAATAAAAACTTTCCTGTCGTCTTTTGCAATCAGGAAAACAACACCATTGTTGAATTCCTTGTTTCCAACACCCCATTTACGTCCCAATGCTGTTGCGAATTCGTAAGGATCATAATCTTTCAGCGTTTTTACAATAACAACAGCGATCTGGTTAGAGGTAGTATCATCATAATCCTTAAGCTTATGTTCCAGCATTTCCTGCTGCAACTGTGTAAGCGTGCCGGTAAAATCATTTACCAGTTTAGGAGGATTGGGCGCGGCGGGAATAATTTTATCTACCTGGGCATAGCTGCCAAGGGAAATAAAAACTAATATGACCAGTAAAAATTTCTTCATTACAATCTTATAATGCCCATCCTGTTATTTTCCAAATACTATTTCATCAGGCAGCTCATTTTTGTCGGTATGCGCGTCAAAAGGGAAATGTTCTCGGAGGGCTGCCCCTACTTCAGTAACGATCTGTATAATGCCTTCGCAAAAATGTGCCGCGTTAAATTCGCTCAATATATGATTCACTTCTTCACGCCAAAACCTATCTCCCACTTTTTTATGAATGCCTTCATCTCCGAAAATAGCCAGCTGATGATCCCTGATCGCCACATATAAAAGCACGCCATTGCGCAGCTCTGTTTTTTCCATCTTAAGCCCATAAAACAATTCTACGGCGCGGTCAACCGGGTTAACAAAACGGCAATGGCTTTCTACGTAAATACGTATTTCACCGCTGGTAAGCCGCTCAGCTTCCCGTATTGCGGCAACAATGCGCTGGTTTTCTTCCGGAGAAAAAAAATGCTTTATTCTTGAAGAAAATAATCCCATCTGGTGTAGATGATCAATTTAAAATTTTACTTCAGGAGCTTTATCTGAACCTGGTTCTGCAGTGAAGTATCCTTTTTCTTTAAAGCCAAACATGCCTGCAAAAAGCGCATTTGGGAACGATTTAACTACAGTATTGTATTGTTGCACTGACGTGTTAAAATCATTACGGGATACTTTAATCCTGTTCTCTGTTCCTTCCAGCTGTGCCTGAAGGTTGAGGAAGTTCTGATTGGCTTTTAGCTCAGGATATCTTTCCACGCTAACAAGCAAACGGCTCAATGCACCGCTCAGTTCTCCCTGTGCCTGCTGAAACTGCGCCAGCTTTTCCGGAGTAAGATCACCGGCATCAATATTTACTGAGGTAGCTTTTGCCCTTGCTTCTATTACTTTTGTAAGCGTTTCCTGCTCAAAATCAGCAGCACCTTTTACCGTATTTACCAGGTTAGGTATCAGGTCTGCACGGCGCTGGTATTCACTCTGCACATTACCCCATTTGCCTTTTACATCCTGGTCGAGGCCAACCATTTTATTATAGCCCGAGCAGCCGCAACCACCCAGTAATAATATTGCACCAATAATTACAATCAAAACAATACTTTTTGATTTCATACGTATAGCTTTTAAATTTTAGTAAAAATACATAACCTCACACATTAGCAAAACTTATTTTGTATTCTGAAAGAAGTCGCCTGCCAGTAACCCTATTTCTTCTTTTGATAATTTTTCTTTGCCTGATGCTATTACTATCCTGTAGCGGAATGTAACAGACTGACCTTGTTTCAAAGAAAGGTTAAGTGTTTCTTTTCCTTTACTGAACACCTTTTGACCAAGCGGGTTAGCGGCAAAAAGTCCATAGCCCCTGGCATGCCAGTAAGTAGGATAGCCAGGGTTACGGGGATGATCTATAATCACAATACTTGCAGTATCTTCTCCAATCTTTCCATATAACATACACCATTGTGCACGGGTAGCCCACACATCATCGCCTGTAATGCCTTCGCTGGTTATATAATTGCCGGAAGGCGCTGTATCCGCGCTGGCATCCACAACTGTTACATTGCCTTTATCATCTTTAAATGTTTTCTTCTCTTTTGAAGGAAGTTCCAGTTCATGTGCTACACGCAAACCAAGCATGCCGTCTTTAATATCCGGCATAGCTACAGCGGTTTTTGCGGTAAGCGTGGTAATTCTGTCAATGATCCTTTTGTTGTCATCTGCTTTAAATAAATAAGTGGTAGTTTCATCAAGCAACACCTGCTTTTTTTGATTCTCCCATGTAGCAGCTACTTTAATTTGCCCTTCCTTGCCACCTTTAGCTTTCAGTATTTTCTGGGTTCTTATCCAGCCGTATTTATCTTTTTTATCTGCAGGAATAGCATAGGAGTTATTCCAGAAATCAAGGCCATTCACGCTTTCATAATTCAGCCATAAGCCAATATGATGCGGATGATCTGTAGGTTCATTGGGGCGTGGTTTAAAAGGAAAGCCACGGGTTACCAATTGACCATCAGGTGCATATATGGGATATAAAAAATGTTTTTCCAGTGTATCAGTATATACTAATTCGGTAAACGGCTTACCATTAACAGTAACCGTAATTCTTTTATCAGCCTCTACAGGAGTTATTTCAATATTCAGGAGCGTTTTTTTTGACTGGGCATACAATTCATCTGATGCAAACATTAATGCCATAAGAAAAGACAAGCTAAAAAAGAAATGGTTTCTTCTCATAATTAAACATTTATAAAATTAGTATCCTTTTATTCAGTTTCGCTCTTAATTAAATATCTTTAAAGTAACGGGATAGATAAAGCTACTATTCTTTCATTAATACTCAATAAAAGAAGTTTGTCATGAAAAATTCAAGAAGAGCATTTATTAAAAAAAGCGCCATGACCGGTGTGGCTACCTATATGGGAGCATTGGGACTGAGCGCCCAGAGTTACCGCAGAATAATAGGCGCCAATGATCGTGTGAACGTTGGTGTTATAGGATATTCCGACCGCTTCAGAGGAGCATTACTGCCATCATTTTTACAGTTACAGAAAGAATTGAATTTTGATATGATAGCCCTTGCTGATTTGTGGAACAAAAGAAGGGCAGACGGGCAGGCTTTTTTAAAAGGAAAGCTTAACCATGATATTGCAGTTTATCCCAACGATGAAGCATTGCTTGCCTCAAAAGATGTTGACGCAGTTTTTATCAGCACCGCTGATTTTCAGCATGCCCTGCATACGGTTGCCGCTGTTAAAGCCGGCAAAGATGCCTACACAGAAAAACCATTGGCAGAAACAATGGAAGATGCGCGTGCTGTATTAAAAGCCGTAAATGAAAGTGGTAAAATAGTGCAGATAGGCTCGCAGAGAAGAAGCGGCGCTACATATAAAGCGGCATATGATTTTATAAACCAGGGAAAATTCGGCCCGATAGTAATGGTTGAACTGATATGGAATGTAAACCAGCCCGGCCGCTGGCGCAGACCAGATGTGGTGCCTTTATTGAAAGAAAGCGATACTGACTGGAAAAGATTTTTGCTGAACAGGCCAGTAGAAAAATTTGACCCGAGAAAATATCTTGAATTCCGTTTGTTCTGGCCATATTCATCAGGCATACCCGGGCAATGGATGTGCCACCAGATTGATACCGTACACTGGTTTGCTAATCTGCCCCACCCAAGAAGCGTTGCAGTAAATGGCGGCATATACTCCTGGAATGACGGCAGAAAAAATGCCGATACACTTACTGCTGTTTTTGACTATGGTCCTCTGAATGATCATTCATCCGGTTTCCAGGTTATATTCAGTTCCCGCATGAACAATGCCGCAGGTGATGTAAAAGAAATATATTATTCAAATGGTGGTACACTAAATCTCGATACGAATAAAATAACCCCGGACGGCGGATTAACAGAAAAGTATGCGAAGGCAATGAATATGCAGGCAAACCTGCTGCCTGAAATGTCGCTGAATGAAATGGCAACCAAAGTAACCACAGATGCCAATACCGGGGGCGATGACCTAACAGTATCGCATGTACGCAACTGGATGGAATGTGTGCGCAACCGTAAGAAGCCCAATGCACCGATAGAAGCAGGATACAATCATGCCAAAGCGGTAATTATGTCGAACGCGGCATTCAGAACCGGGCAAAAAGTTACGTTTGATGAAAAAACGCAGGAAGTTATGGCAGGAGGAAAAGCGTTTAAATATTAGCTGTCAGGTATCAGCTGTCAGCAATGAGCTATCGGCGATGAGCACTTTGCGAATTGCTATACCTCATCCCCTGCTGATACCTGACAGCTGATAGCCCGTAGCAGCTTGCTACCCACACCCAAAACTTTTGAATCATGAAGCTCAACATTTTGCTACTTGTATTATCTGTATTCACTTTTGCTAAGCTCAATGCTCAAACAACCTATGCAGAAAAGTTAGGTTATCCGAAAGGTGCTAAGGTGGTTATCCTGCATGTAGATGATATGGGCATGTCTTACGAATCAAATACAGGCGGCATAGAAGCTATGACAAAAGGTGCAGCTAATTCATGCAGTGTAATGATGCCATGCCCCTGGGTTCCGGGTTTTGTGCATTACCTGAAAGAACATCCCGCCATAGATGCAGGGCTACACCTTACGCTTACTTCTGAATGGAAAGATTATCGCTGGGGACCACTTACAGGCAAACCCGCTTCTCCCGGGCTGGTTGATGCTGAAGGCGCAATGTGGCGCAGTGTAGGTGATGTAGTGCAACATGCAACACCGGATGAAGTTGAGGCTGAAATAAGAGCGCAGGTAGAACGTGCAAAGACAATGGGTTTTGAACCTACGCATCTTGATTCTCACATGGGTACTTTGTTTGCAACACCTGCATTTGCAGAACGGTATATTAAAGTGGGGATAGATTATAAAATACCGGTGATGTTTCCCGGCGGACATAACACGCTTATTACTGAAGAAATGAAAAGCACACCACAACTGTTGGCTAAAGCACGGGAAGCCGGTACAGTATTATGGAATGCAGGCTTACCTGTACTTGATGATTTATATGCTGATAGTTATAGCTGGAAATTGCCTGAAGGAGTTGACGCTACTGATGACAATCTCCGGAAAATGAAAACAAAGAAATACATTGATATTATAAAGTCTCTTAAGCCTGGCGTAACAATGATCATCATGCATTGCACACATATTACTGAAGTTTTTCCTCACATATCCGACTCAGGCCCCACACGTAAAGGAGATTTACTTGCCATGATGGATCCCGAGTTTAAAAAAGCCCTGCAAAAAGAAGGCATTGTATTAGCTACATGGAGGGAATTAAAAGAAAGAAGAGATAAGGTGAAATAATCACCGTATATACCTGCGCGAAATCCACGACAGGTTAAATTTGAGTGAAAGAAAAACAGCTTTCACAAATACAAAGTTTTTGGCATCTGGCGCATGAGAGGTAAAATAAATCTTTCCATTCCGTATCTTTTTTACGTATTGAAAAGAGTGTCCTGCCGGGTCGATATTATTCCTGTATAAAATATAGCTCATAGGTTACCGTACATAAAAACTTATATCGAAAATATATACATACCCATAGGTTGACAATTTTTTTCGATGAATGTGCTTACTTTTAAGGTAGATAAAGTGTTTTCTCCTGTTGCTGTTTGAAACTTTTTATTTAAGAAAAATCAATGAAAATGAAAGTTCTTTTTGCAACCACTGTGTTTTGTTTTTTCTTTTTTGTTAATTATGCACAACAAAAACCCATTTTACTTAAGCATGTAACTATTATAGATGGCAATGGCGGCAAACCGCTTGCTGATGCAGATGTATTGATAAAAGGAGACAGCTTTGCCGGAATAGGAAAAAATCTTAAAGCTGATAATGCTGTTATAAAAGATATGACCGGTAAAACAATTATGCCGGCTTTAATCAGCGGGCATAGTCATACGGGTAATATTACCGGCACACAAAGCAATGCTGCTAATTATACAAGAGATAATTTATTGCATCATTTAAAACGCTATGAGCAATATGGTGTTGGCGCTTTATTATGTATGGGCACCGACCGTCCGCTTATTTTTAATGGGTTCAGGGATTCCTCTGTTGCAGGCTTATTACCAGGTGCAAGAATGTATTCAGCAGGTTTTGGATTTGGTATGCCCGGCAACCCGCCTGCCGTAGCATTTGGCATGAATCACACATTTATTTCCGGCACCGATCCTGAAATTGCAAAACAAGTTGCTGTGCTCGCTAAACTTAAGCCTTCGTTTGTAAAAATCTGGGTAGATGATTTTGGCGGATCAAACAAAAAAATGCCGGAAGATATTTACAGGGAAATTATAAAAGAAGCACACAAACATGGCCTGCGTGTGGCTTCGCATGTGTACTACCTTGAAGACGCGCATAAGCTGATTGATGCAGGCGTGGATATTTTGGCGCATAGTATAAGAGATAAAGAAATAGATAATGCTTTGCTGAAAAAAATGAAAGAGAAAAACATTATTTATATTCCGACACTTACGAGAGAAATATTTGAATTTATTTACGCGGAAAATCCTGTATGGATAAATGATGATTTTTTTAAAACCGCACTTGAGCCCGGTGTATATGAAATGCTTAGGTCTCCAGCATATATCAACAATATAAAAAAATCACCAGGATATGCGAGAAATAAAAAGGGACTTGAGATAGCGATTAAAAATCTTAAAAAAATTTATGATGCAGGTATTATGGTTGTAATGGGTACAGACTCCGGGGCAACCCCTGCCAGAGCTGAGGGCTTTGCAGAACATCTTGAACTGGAACTTATGGTAAGCGCCGGGCTTACGCCATTGCAGGCTATCACTATTTCAACAAAAAATGCCGCTAAGTTTTTGAGTTGTAACAAAGACTATGGCACCATTGAAACCGGCAGGAAAGCTGACTTTATTGTATTATCCGGCAATCCTGAAAAAAACATTCTTAATACGCGGAATATTGAAGTGGTATGGAAAAACGGTGAGGAAGTGAAGCACTGAGGCTGTATTACTCCGCAATATACCATTTACCATTATCGTCTTTAGCGTAGCCGAAGCCATTACTCATTACATGCAACTCACGGTTATACTTACTGCTGAAATAACTGTTTTTTTCATACACGCGAATACCATTATTCTCTCTTGTTAAATAACTTATAAGAGCGGTTAATGTAGGCTGGATATCGTGTAGCCATTCTTCTTCTCCTTCTTTTACAAATGCCTGGCTCATAGTTAAAATATATAATTAGGCGGTGGGAGGTAGATGGTGGGCGGTCTTATACCTTTTACCCTATACCTTCTCCCTTAATAATCTGAATACGATGCTGCTGCCATCAATATAATATCTGATTTAGAAACATTTTTCTGGTATTCAGGTCTTGCAGATAGTGCTTTCCATTCGGAATCATTTCTGAATGTATCCCAATGCACATCCCTGTCTTTCATATTTTCAAAGCTTGTCATATACATAAGGTTAGGCATGCGGCTTCCTGCAATTACGCCTCCATAAAACACAGCATTAAAGTTTAGCCTTTTAAAAAGAGGAACTTCACCGCCTTCGTTAAACATATGTACTTTATTGCGGTATATTTTTTCGGTATGTCCTTCGTAGCTCCTTAACTCATACACATGTTCAGCTTTGGAAGAGGTGAGCCTGGGCAATTGCATTACCGGGGCGGTGGTAAACGCTTTCAGTAAAATTGATTCATATCTTGTATATGGCGGCGCCGTATAAGGGGCATTAATATAATCATCGCCGGATTTAATATATTCCGGATTTTTTTCCATTTGCAGCGTAAGGTTGATCATCTGGTCTGTTGATGTAAATGGAATTATTACGTATAAGCGTTTATCCGTTACTGTGTCATTACTCAAAGGCTTAAATACACCAATATTTTTAACACCTGCTTTATGAGCTGCGGGCATAAATGCTTTTTCATAATAAGTGTCGAGTATATTTTCCTGTTCTCTGCTATTGAAGTGATACACTTTTATTTCGTAAAATTCCTGCTTTTGCTGCGCATGAAGAAAGCTGATCGTTAAGCAAAATGAAGCAGCCAACAGCATTACTCTTTGAAACATAAATGGAGATTTTCTTCTAAAGCTAAGTATTTTAATCTTCCTGAAGCACAACTTCTTACATTATCAAACAACTGCTAAAACTTTTTTTTACCTTTATACAGGTTTGCAGGGACGTCAGAAGTAATATGAAATCCATACTTTTTCCCGGTTATTTTAAATTCTTTTTCAAGCGTTTCGCCATCAAGGAATTTTATTCCGTTAAAGGTTGTATCATCAATTAAAAAGAGATCTCCTTCAAAATCATCGGTAAGAACTCTTTTATTGAGAATATATTGAACAGCGCTATCACTTTCCGGGGTTTTGACTATCCTGCTATATTCTTCAGATTTTGATTTGAAAAAATTCCAATACTTATTTCTGCAGTACTTTACAGTGAAAATATACACTACTCCATCCTTACCATCTTCTCCGAGTAAGGCTTCGGCTTCTTTTCCTTTATAAACTGTAACCTGGGCAATTTCCCTGGGATCATATTTCTGCAAATCAGTATTGTCAACATTTATACTATCAATAAAGAAAACCGGGTTATTGCCTAATTTCTTTAATACTTTTTTGGGTGACTGTCCCATTAATGACATTACAATAAAAGTGCAGGCGAGAACACAAATTATTCTTTTCATGCAGTTAATACATTTTATCGGGTAAAAATACTAAGCCTGCCATCAATAAAATGCACATATTGGTTTTCTTCATTATTAAGCAAATGATTTACACAATGCCCTGTCCAAAGGTTAATAAATTATTATCCGGATCGAGCAGAGAAAACTCTTTTTGTCCCCAGGGTTTAATTTGTAAATATCCGTTAGGGTGTATGCCTACTTTTTTATCAAGAAGTAATTGATAAAATGAATCAATATTATCAACGCGAATGTATACCTGCCCGTAATTTTCTTTGGGATCAAGCGCTGCAAATTCAAAAAAATGGATTTGAATATTATCTTTTTGCAGCATAAGATATCCATCATAATCCGCACTTCCAAATTCAGTAAACCCCAACTGATTTACATAATAATCCTTTGTAACATTCTTATTGCGCATAGGCAATTTTGGGTTAATGCTGGTAAGCATAGTAAAAAATTTCAACGGTTATTGTAATATTTCTTTTAAAAACATCAGCGTATGTGTCCATGCACGCTTTGCCATTACTTCGTTATAGTCAGGAGATTTAGGATCAGTAAAGGTATGTTTTGAATAAGCATAAGTAATCACCTGCCAATCCGCTTTGCCTTCATTCATTTCTTTTATCAGATTGTTCATTATCTCCGGTGTTACACTCCGGTCTTCAGCAGGGTTTTCAATTAATATTTTTACCGGTAACGGGCCATTGGCTCTAGCACTATCTTTACCCAGTCCGCCATGAATAGATACTACTCCCTTCACAGGAAAATTAGCTCTTGCTGTTTCCAATGCACCAGTGCCGCCAAAGCAATAACCAATTACAGCAAGTTTACCAGCGTCCGCGCCTGCTTTCTTCAATTGCTCCAATGCTTCCTCAATTCTCTTTTGATATGCAGCATAATTCTGCCGATAAGAACCTGCTGCTTTTGCAGCAGAAGCATTATCAACCGGAATATTTCCTTCTCCGTATATGTCTGCTATAAAAGCTATATAACCCTGCTTTTCCAGTGCAATAGCCGCGTCTTTTGCTTCCTGGTCTATACCTTTCCATGCCGGTAATATCAGTACTCCCGGCAATTTTTTTCCTGAATTTTTTGTTACCAGTCCATTGAGCTTTTGCGGACCATCGCTATATGCAACAGGTTTTAAATCCTGTGCGTATATGAAAACCACAATACAAAGAAGTGCTGTAATTAATAATATTTTCTTCATGTTTATATATTTCTTGTATACAGATAACTATCGTTGGGCATAATAAACACATCCTGTTAAGTGAAACCGTTTAATACAATGTATCATCCGTAATACTACTTCAGCCGCTCTGCAAAAAAATCAATCGTACGTTTCCATGCTAAATCTGCAGCTTCCTTATCATACCGTGGTGTGGTATCATTATTAAAGCCGTGATTGGCTTTAGGATACATATACATCGTGTATGCTTTATTGTTAGCTTTCAGCGCGGTTTCATAAGCCGACCAACCTTCATTTACGCGTGTATCTAATTCACCATAATGAATTAATAGTGGCGCTTTTATATTCGGGACTTCTTCTGCAGGAGGTTGTCCGCCATAAAAAGGAACAGCAGCCGCCAGGTCAAGCATTCGTACTGCCATCATATTGGCTATCCATCCACCAAAGCAAAAGCCTACTACACCGACTTTACCATTACAGAATTCATGATTTTTCAAATATTCCCCAGCTGCAATAAAATCTTCCAGCATTTCATTTCGATTACGTTTGCTTTGCATTTCACGACCCGCATCATCATTACCCGGGTACCCGCCTAAAGGACTTAACGCATCTGGTGATAAACTTATAAATCCTGCAAGAGCTGCTCTCCTGCCCACATCGGCTATATGGGGATTTAATCCCCTGTTCTCATGAACAACCACTATCCCCCCCAACCTTTTCTTGTTATCCTTTGGCATGCACAATAAGGCTTTAATAGTGCCGCCACCTTTAGGTGAAGGATAATTAATATAGGTTTCTGAAATTCTCGGGTCACCAGCCTTTACCTGTATCGCATCTTTATAATCCGGCATTAAATAACTCATTAATGCCGATACAGTAAGTCCGCCTACTGCATACAAAGAAAGTTTCTGTACAAAATCAAGTCTTGTGATCCGGTTGTGCGCATAATCATCATAAAGATCAAAAACCTCCTGTTTGATTTCTTCTTTTTTTGGAGTGCTCATAAACGCTTTTGTAAAATTAAAAATGGCAGCCTTTGGTTTATTCCCTATATTCAATACAGTAATCTACAAAAAAATTTATTCCCTTTTTAATAAAATCAAATTTTCTCTTCGCTTTAAAAGCAACTCGTAGTACATTGCCTTCTTAATCAAAGATTGAGTATGAGTACAGGATCTTCCTCATTTGATCTCAGGGGTAAAACAGCATTGGTAACAGGATCAAGCAAAGGCATTGGAAAAGCAATAGCTGTAATGTTAGCCAATTGCGGGGCAGACATACTGGGTGTATCTTCTCAAACGCATCAAAATGATGATCTCGAAAAACAAGTAAATGCTGCAGGGAGAAACTTCAAGCAATTTACCGTTGATTTGAGTAAGCGTGATGACCTGTATACGTTTATCCATACAGTAAAATCCGGTTATACTGTTGACATACTTATAAATAATGCAGGCATTATTTTACGAAAGCCTGCGGCAGAACATTCTGATGAATATTGGGATAAAGTATTATCAGTAAACCTTGATGCACAATTTATACTGGCACGCGAATTTGGCAAGGAAATGATTGACAGAAAAGACGGTAAAATTATTTTTATCTGCTCAATGTTATCCTACCAGGGCGGCATAAATGTACCTGGTTATACCGCCAGCAAATCTGCTGTTGCAGGACTGGTTAAAGCACTGGCAAATGAGTGGGCTATACATAATGTTAATGTAAATGGCATTGCACCGGGTTATATTGGTACCGATAATACGCAGGCGCTGCGTGATGATGCTGTAAGAAATAAATCAATACTGGAACGGATACCCGCGGGGCGCTGGGGCAGTCCAGAAGACATAAGCGGTGCGGTTGCTTTTTTATGCTCAGCATTTGCTACTTATATACACGGAACTATTTTACATGTTGACGGCGGCTGGATGGCACGCTAAAAAAATATATAATGGAAATACGATTTCAAAACAGTCCTGCGGAAGTAAAAAATATGGACACCCAATTGCTCCGTAATAATTTTCTAATACAAAAACTGATGACAGATGATGTTATTACGTTGATGTATTCCCATTACGACAGGGTTATTATCGGTGGGGTGAAACCGGTTTCAAAAACAGTTTCCTTAGCTAACGAAAATGAATTACGTGCGGAATATTTTTTACAAAGACGTGAGATGGGAATTATAAATGTTGGTGGTGATGGGCAGATTATTGCTGACGGGCAAACATTTAGTGTAAACAAACTGGATTGCCTTTATCTCGGAAAAGGCACAAAATCGGTAAGCTTTAAGAGTGCTGACCAAAATAAAACAGCCTGTTTTTATATACTTTCCGCGCCGGCACACCAGGCATACCCAACAACATTATTAAAAAAAGAAAATACTATCTCCAATACAGTAGGCTCGCTGGAAACATCTAACCACAGAACCATTTATAAATATATTCATGCAGAAGGTATACAAAGCGCTCAACTGGTAATGGGCTTAACCATTCTTGAAAAGGGAAGTGTATGGAACACCATGCCCGCCCATACACATACCCGAAGAATGGAAGCATATTTTTACTTTGATGTGCCGGAAGATCAGGTAGTATTTCATTTAATGGGCGAACCGCAGCAAACAAGGCATATTGTTGTGCAAAATCACGAAGCGGTGATATCTCCGCCGTGGTCAATACACAGCGGGTGCGGAACATCAAACTACGGCTTTATCTGGGGAATGGCCGGTGAGAATTATACATATACAGATATGGATGCAGTGTCTATTAATGCACTCCGATAATGAATTCATCATTATTTCAAGCGCCTATACATCTTATATAGCTGGACAATCCCGGATTTTTTCTACATCCTAACGTTGTAAAACAGCATTGAGCATCAACCTGATAGCATTTTTCTTTAAAAGAAAATGATTAATGTTTAACAATTTTGTCAAAAAAATATTTGCAGAATAAAAATTGGTGAGTACTTTTGTTTAACAATTTTGTCAAACAATAAAGTAAAATGGCAATTAAAGACAGCATTACGGAACAGCAGATAAAAGAAGCAGCGAAAAAGCTCTTCTTTAAGGAAGGCAGGTTTAAAGCCACCACACAGGAGATTGCGGATGCCGCCGGTGTAAACAGAACATTGGTGAATTATTATTTCCGCTCAAGAGATGTGTTGTTTGATGAAGTGCTCAAGGATGCAAAAGCAGCAATGACCAATCGCCTGAAAAGTTCTGTAGGAGAAGAAAATATTCCTTTCCGGGTGAGGATTGAAAGATTTGTTGATGTTATGATTGAAAATTCTTTTGCTTATCCCTATATAGATGTATACCTGGTCTCTCGCATGAATGATGATGTAAATCACCAGAATGATGTATTGGCAGACATAAAGAAGAATGAGGAATTGAAGCATTTTTTAAAATTGATTGAGGATGAGATGAGTAAGGGAACTATTGAAAAAATGCCCCCGGTGCAGTTCCTGATCAATCTTTTATCATTGCTTACTTACCCGGTTATAGTACAGCCCTTGTTTAAAAAAGTACTGCATTTCAGCGACAGGCAGTATCAGCAAATGCTGAAAGATCGCAAAGAGATCATTTTAAATTTGCTGTTGAAATAACATTTTTTTTGCTTGTTATTTGACAATTTTGTTAAACTATTATTTTAAATAATAATGTAAATACAGTGAAAGCTCTGAAAAACATATATCAGTTATTGAATGAAAAATTTAATTATTCACAAATGAAAAAAGTAAAACTGCTGGTTGCTGTTTGTGCCGGGATATTAACGGGCAATATAGTTACAGCACAGGAAACATTAACACTTCAACAGGCGCTTAAATTTGCTATTGAGCATAAAGCCGAAGCGCAGAAAGCAAGACTGGAAGTAGAAAACGCACAGTATTTAATTGATGAAGTTAAGGGAAGCGCCTTACCACAGGTGAATGGCTCCGGTACTTTAACTTATAACCCGATGTTACAGAAAAGTGCATTACCGGGCGAAATTATTGGTAAGCCTGGTGAAACCGTAATGGTGGCTTTTGGACAAAAATGGCAGTCTAACGCAGTATTAAGTGTTAATCAGCAACTTTTTAACCAGTCTATTTTTACGGGGTTAAAGGCTGCCAGAACAACCAAAGAGTTTTATCAAATTAATAAAACGCTTACAGACGAGCAGTTGATAGAAAAAGTAGCTGACGCGTACTACCAGGTTTTCCAGTTGCAGCAGCAGTTACAAACCGTGCAAACCAACCTCGATAATACAACAAAAACACAAAGCATTATCAGTGGTTTAGTTGATGCAGGGCTATCTAAAAAAATTGACCTGGATCGTATTGTTGTTACTGTAAACAACCTTGAAGCAGCTAAACAGCAAATGGTAAACTCTCTGCAACTTTCAGAAAATGCCTTAAAATTTGCTATTGGCATGGAAATGGACAAGGATATTATCTTACCCGCAGAAACATTTGAAGTAAATGCAGCTATACTTGCTGATCAACCGGACGTATTAAACAGAACAGAAATAAAACTCCTTTCTGTACAGTCGGATTTACTACAGTTAAATAAGAAAGCAAAAGCAGCCGAATACTATCCAAGCTTATCATTTACAGGAAACCTCGGTTACCTGGGTATGGGTCCATATTTCCCGGTATTCAATAACAGCTCAAAGGTAAACTGGTCAGGCTTTTCCGGGTTAGGGCTCAATCTCTCAATACCCATATTTAATGGGGGTACCACTAAAGCAAAAATCAACCAGGCCAATATTGATATTAAGAAACTGGACGTGGAAATCAATGATACAAAACTGGCTTTAGCATTAGCAAGCGAAAATGCAAGATCGCAGATAAACAACAGCCTGCTTACCGTAAACACCAACAAACGCAATATCTCTCTTGCAAAAGATGTGCTGGATAATACACAGAACAATTATAAAAACGGGTTGGCTACATTAACCGATTTACTGGATGCAGAGAAAGCTTACGCAGATGCGCAAAACAATCTAACCATTTCATTGCTCAGTTATAAAGTAGCCGAAATACAATTGATAAAAGCAAACGGAAATTTAAAATCATTACTCAATTAATAAATAACCGATGGCAATTGCAAAGCTTACAGCAGCAATTATTTGCAAACCATCTTATATATCAAAACAACAACAAAACATATAAAAATGAAAAATAAAAAAACTTCTGTTGTGCGGATCATTGTTACGGTGGTGGTAATCGTAGCCGTGTTAGCAAGTATCCAGTTTCAGTTAGGTAAAAACCAGGCTGCTAATAAAGCGGCTACTGATGAGGTGGCGAAAAAAAATACAGCCGTATCTGTTCGTACAGATTCTGCCAAATTAAAAAGTATTGACCTGAGCTATTTAGCCAACGGAACATTTATCCCTAAACAGGAAGTTACTGTGGGTGCTGAAGTTGCCGGAAGGGTGGCTTCCGTATTAGTAAAAGAAGGCGACTATGTACGTCCGGGACAAACCTTAGCTGTTGTAGTAGGCGATAAGCAAAATGTTTCTGTTGCTAATGCTACTGCTAATCTTAATAATGCAAAAGCAGACCTTGACAGATTTGAAAATGCTTTCACAACAGGTGGTGTTACCAAACAGCAATTAGATGGAGCACGCCTGCAATATGAAACTGCAAAAAACAATTTAAAAACAGCACAGATAGCAGCAGGCGATGTTTCAATTAAAACCTCCGTTGCCGGTATTGTGAATTCAAGAAAGATAGAACCAGGAAGTTATGTAAATACGGGCACAGCTGCATTTGAAGTAGTAAATATCAGCACCTTAAAATTAAAAGTAAATGTGGATGAGAAGAATATAGGCGGGCTTAAAGTTGGGCAAACAGTGGATTTGCTGGTAAGCATTATTCCCGACAAAAAATTTTCAGGTAAGATTACATTCATAGCTCCTAAGGCAGACGCGAACCTGAACTTTCCTGTAGAGATAGAAATTTCCAATCCTAAAAATGAGTTGCGTGCAGGCATGTATGGCACGGCAAAATTTGGAGAAGGTATATCTGCTGATGCACTGGTAGTACCGCGCACCGCATTTGTGGGCAGTGTAAGCGATAACAAAATATTTGTGGTAAAGGATGACAAAGCAGTTGAAACGAAAGTGCAGAGCGGCAGAAGTTTTGGAGACAACATTGAAGTATTATCTGGTTTGAATGCAGGTGATAAGGTGATCACTTCAGGACAGATAAACTTATTTGATCAAACACCGGTGCAGATAATTAAATAAATAAAGTAATAATGAAAATAACTGAAATATCTATTAAACGCCCCAGTATAATAATCGTATTGTTTATTATACTCACCCTGGGTGGTATCTTTTCTTACACGCGCCTGGGTTATGAGCTGGTGCCAAAGTTTGAGGTAAACGTACTTACCATACAAACTATATATCCCGGAGCATCGCCATCAGAAGTAGAAAACTCCGTTACAAAAAAGTTAGAAGACGCGGTATCATCGCTGGAGAGTATTAAGAAGATGGAATCAAAATCAATGGAAAATGTGTCATTGATCATGATCACGTTGAATACCGGAGCGGATGTGAACTTTCTTTTAACAGATGCCCAACGTAAAATAAACGCGGTGCTGAATGATTTGCCGGATGATGTGGAAACACCCAGCCTGTCTAAGTTTTCGCTCGATGATGTTGCGATTATGAGTTTGGCGGTTACATCTAACCTTACTGAAAAAGAATTGTATGATCTGTTAGATAAAAAAATACAACCTGTATTTGCCCGTATTAACGGAGTAGCAAAGGTAGATATGATTGGCGGAGAGGAGAGAGAAATTCAGATCAGCGTAGATCCTGTAAAATTGCAGGGATACGGCTTGTCTATTACACAGGTACAGCAGGTAGTGGCAACGTCTAACCTCGATTTTCCTACCGGTAATGTAAGTACAAGAAATAACCGTACTACTATCCGTTTGGCGGGTAAAGTAAATTCTATTGATCAGCTCAGAAACCTGCCTATCACTACACCTTCCGGTGCTATTGTGTTTTTGAAAGATGTAGCCGATGTGCAGGATGGCATTAAGGATATTGAGAAGATAGCCCGTGTTGACCAGCAGAATACTATTTTGTTACAGGTCTTTAAACAATCTGATGCAAATGCAGTTGAAGTATCCAAACAGGTAAGAGCTACTATTGATCAGGTTCAAAAAGACTATGCCGGCAACAATATTCAGCTGGATGTTGCAAATGACTCATCCTCATTTACACTTAATGCAGCCAATAATGTGATGCATGATTTGGTGATTGCGATTGTGTTGGTGGGTTTGATCATGTTATTTTTCCTGCATAGTTTGCGTAATGCGGCTATTACAATGGTTGCTATTCCACTTTCTTTGATTGCTACCTTCATTGGTTTGTTGCTGATGGGATATACCCTTAACCTTATGTCGCTGCTTGGTTTATCGCTGGTGGTTGGTATACTCGTAGATGATGCCATCGTGGTAATTGAAAATATTCACAGACATATGGAGATGGGTAAAAATAAGGTGCGTGCAGCTTTTGATGGCGCAAAAGAAATCGGCTTTACGGTTTCTGCTATTACCCTTGTAATTGTGGTGGTGTTTTTACCCATCGCTATGTCAACAGGATTGGTGGCAAATATTCTGGCGCAGTTTTGCGTAACTGTAATCATTTCTACATTGTTATCCTTATTGGTATCCTTCACTGTGGTGCCCTGGTTGTATTCCCGCTTTGGTAAGCTGGAGTTGATCAGTTCAAAATCAATTTTGGGTAAATTGATTCACGGGTTTGAAAAAGGATTGACAAAATTCACCAACTGGATATCAGGTATTTTAAGCTGGTCACTACGTTCAAAGCTCAATAAAATATTGACGTTGGCAGTGGCAATAGTATTACTGTTCGCATCATTTTCCCTGGTTGGAAAAGGGTATATAGGATCGGATTTCTTTCCGGGTGTAGACAGGGGAGAATTTTATGTACAGTTTGAATTACCCAAAGATGCTTCTTTGGAAAGAACCAATGAAGTAACACAAAGAGCGGAAGCATATATTGCTGCCAAGCCCGAAGTAAAAGATATGATCACTACCGTTGGACAGGCATCAGACGGACTGATATCTGTAGGCGGCTCACGATATAAAGCTGAGATTCTTGTAAAACTGAAAAAAGATTACAAAGAGAGCTCCAAAGTATACTCAGCTGTTTTAAAAAGAGAGTTAGAAAATGTATTGGTAGATGCAAAAATTAAAACAGTGAACGTGGGTATTATGGGTGCAGAACAATCGCCCTTACAGTTAACAGTAATTGGCTCTAATGTAGAAGATGCCCAGGCATTTGCTGAAGAAGCAGCTGCGGAGTTAAGAAAAATACCAGGAGCAACCGGTGTCAAATTAACTTCTGAAGCGGGTAATCCTGAAATCAGTGTGAAAGTGGATAGAGAAAAGATGACCTCTCTCGGATTAAATATTGCATCTGTAGGCGCTTTAATGCAAACTTCGTTTTCAGGTAATACCGATAATAAATATCGTGCTGGTGAAAATGAGTATGATATAAATATCAAGTTCAATGAAACAGGCCGCGCCGGAATTGACGATGTTAAAAATCTGAAGTTCATCAGTAATAATGGCACCCCCATTTTATTAAGCCAGTTTGCAGATGTTGAATATAGTTCAGGACCTACTTTATTAGAACGCAGAGATAAATCTCCTGCGATATCTATACAGGGACAGGTAATCGGCAGACCTCTTGGCTCTGTAGCACAGGAGTGGGAAAATGAATTTTCCAAATTGCAAAAAAAACCTGGTGTTTCTTATATATGGGGTGGTAATATGGAAAATCAGAAAGAAGGTTTTGGTACACTGGGTGTTGCTTTGATCGCATCTGTTCTTTTGGTATACCTGGTGATGGTAGCTTTGTACGATAGCTTCTCCACGCCGTTTATTGTAATATTTTCCGTGCCATTATCATTTATAGGAGCATTGTTATTACTTGCCTTAACCAACCAGTCTTTAAACATCTTTACCATACTGGGTATTATTATGTTGATCGGTCTGGTAACCAAAAACGCTATCCTGCTGGTTGATTTTGCTAACCACAGGAAAGCCGAGGGTGATAGTACTTTTGACGCGTTGATTTCGGCTAACCATGCCCGTTTACGCCCGATTCTGATGACTACCATTGCGATGGTAATTGGTATGGTTCCTATTGCGGTGGCTACAGGCGATGGTGCAGATATGAACAGAGGTTTGGCAATTGTTATCATAGGCGGTTTGTTATCTTCCCTGTTCCTTACACTGGTAGTAGTACCTGTGGTGTACGCTATTTTTGATGGATTTCAGAGAAGGTTCGGCAAAAAGAAAAAAGTTGATTACTCAGAAGAAATGCAGGCAACTTATGCCCCGTTAAAGCATCATAATAATCATATACATCAGGTGGAAGAAGCGGTTGACTTCTCCAATAATTAATTATTAATACAGAGAGGATAGTTTAGGGATGCCCATAGCACAAATACATTTGCTGCTATGGGCTTTTTTATTGTGAGCATTTGCAGTTTCTGACAAACAGGCTAATATATGATGAATGATAGTACAAGTTCCAAACGAATTTCTTGTTATTTTTAATTATGAAAAGCACCACAAGAAACACCCCACCACCTATCGGCCGTTTTATTGACCCACTCACCGATTTCGGTTTTAAGCGAATTTTCGGGTCCGAGCCTAATAAAGATTTACTAATAGCTTTCCTGAACGAATTATTCAGGGGGCGAAAATTAATAAAAGACCTGGTGTATAATCCTCAAGAGAACAATGCTCCAGCCCAACATTATCGCAAAACGATTTTTGATCTTACCTGCACAGGGGCAGATGGCGAAACTTTTATTATAGAAATGCAAAGGGCAGAGCAGAAGTTTTTTATAGACAGGGCTATTTTTTATACCTGCAGCAAGTTGTATGATCAGGGGCAGAAAGGGAACAGGTATTGGGATTTCGAGCTAAAGGAAGTGTATTTTATAGCTGTTATGGATTTTAATTTTGAAAATACCTCATCTGAAAAATACCTGCATCGTGTAAGACTGGCAGAAGAAGAAACCAGCGTAACCTTTTATAACAAACTTGGGTTTATATTTCTGGAGTTGTTAAATTTCAACCTGGAAGAAAAAGAAATAAAAACTGGCCTTGAGCGTTGGATGTATGTGCTGCGCAACATGGCGCGAATGGAAAAAATTCCTGTAATTTTACATAAGAAGATATTTCAGAAATTGTTTCAAATAGCTGAGGTAGCCAATTTAAAAAAAGAGGAGTATATGCTGTACGAAAAAGCACTTTTAGATAAATGGACTGAGTATGCTGTAAAAAAGACGGCAGCAGAAAAGATTAAAGCAGCGGAAAATAAGGTCAGGGTAGCGGAAGAAAAAGCCAAAACAGCGGAAGATAAGGCCAGAACGGCAGAAAGTAAGATCAGAACAGCGGAAAATAAGATCAGGACAACTGAAGAAAAGATCAGGACAACTGAAGAAAAGGTCAAGATAGCAGAAGAAAAAGCCAAGATAGCAAAAGAAAAGGCTAAAAAGGCGATAAAGGAGGGTGTAGAAAAAGGCGCAGAACAAAAAACCCGGGAAATAGTGAAAAGGCTTGTCAGTAAATTGGGACTTACAGATACTCAGATCGCAGATACAGCCGGCGTATCTGTAGCATATGTAAAAAAAATCCGTACTTCCTTAAAAAAGAAAAAAAAATAGCGAAAATATAAATGAATATTAAGGCAACAGAATAAGGTTGAAATCCCAACAAACCCGATTAAAAGTTTACACACTTAATGAGATAGCCCCCAAAAAAAATCAGAAATACAAATACCGGTCATCTCACCCCGGTGCAAAAAATTCCTTTCCGCGTTAATCATATTCCCTATTTCGATATTTTTTAAGATTGTATTGAAATAATTTCGCGCCATATTTCAGAACTGTTGCCTGCGCGTATTCTCATAGTGATTACAGGCGCTATCTATATATCAGTAAAAATTATAAATATGAAAAAAATCCTGGCTTTTGCTTTTATGCTTGCCACGTTCTCTTTAAAAGCTCAAAAAAATGTTTTCCTTGAGCAGTCTTTCTGGAAGGAAAATCCTGATGTTGCAGCAGTTAAATCAGCTATTGAAAAAGGAAATGATCCATTGGCGTTCAATCCTGCGTCGTTTGATGCTGCGACGTTTGCTATTAATAATGGCGCTCCAAATGAAACCGTTAAATACCTGGTTGAACTTCCCGGGGCAGGTGTAAGCCGCCTAACGCACGACAGCCGTATTTACCTGCACTGGGCTGCTTACAAAGGGAATGTAGCGCTGGTTGAATATTTGCTAGCTAAAGGATCGGATGTAAATCGCGAAGACAGCCATGGCTATGTTCCTGTAGCTTTTGCTGCAAATGCCGGTCAGACTGATCCCGCGTTATATGAGGCTTTTTTTAAAGCAGGCGTAGATCCTAAAAAGAAATACAAAGATGGTGTGAACCTGCTTTTAATGGGTATTGCAAATGATAAAAACCTTAAGCTCACTGAATATTTTATTTCAAAAGGCTTGTCGTTAAAAGATGTGGACGATAACGGAAGTACTGCCTTTGATTATGCAGCAAGATCAGGAAATATTGAACTGATGAAAACATTGTTGCAAAAAGGCGTTAAACCAACCAATAATGCTTTATTAATGGCGGCACAGGGCACACGCCGTGGTGCCAACGGTATAGAATTATATAAATACCTGGTAGAAGAAGTCAAACTGAAACCAACCGCTGTTAACACTAACGGACAGACAGTATTGCATGCATTGGTGCGCAGGCCTAACCAGGCAGAAATCATTCAATACTTTTTAGGAAAAGCTGTGGATGTAAACAAAGCTGATAATGATGGTAACACAGCATTTATGAATGCGGTTTCCGGGAGAGATGCTGCTTTAATTGAATTGCTTTTATCCAAAGTAAAGAATATAAATGCAGTAAATACAAAAGGAGAATCTGCATTAACAGCGGCTGTAAAAAGCAGCTCAGCAGAAACGGTAACACTATTGCTGAACAAAGGTGCCGATATTAATGTAAAAGATAAAGATGGTAATAACCTTGCTTATTACCTGGTACAATCATACAGACCACCTGTTGATGGCAGAGGACCTGGCGGTGAAGGCGCTCCGGGTGGTGGTGGGGGCAGACCTGCAGGTGGTGCACGCCCCGGTGAGGAACAAAGAGATGATTTTACTGAGAAATTAAAAATATTCCAGGCAAAAGGCTTAAATCTTTCTGCTCCTCAGCAGGATGGCAATACATTGTATCATCTTGCAGTTGCAAAAGGAGATATGGGATTACTGAAAAAAATCGCAGAACTTAAAGCAGATATCAATGCGAAAAATAAAGAAGGTGTAACAGCCCTTCATAAGGCAGCAATGATTTCCAAAAACGATGCGATATTAAAATATCTTTTGTCGCTTGGCGCTAAAAAAGATATAACCACCGAGTTTGAAGAAACGGCGTACGATCTTGCAAAAGAAAATGATTATCTCACAAAAAATAATGTATCGGTTGATTTCTTAAAGTAGTAACTATGAAGATTTTTTTAAGGTATAGTTTGACAGCAGTATTAATATCAGTTTTTTCTTTTAACACTTCAGCGCAAAACAAAAAATTTAAATGTTTGGTGCAGATGTCAGGTTATATGGGTGAAGGCGCATATATAGTGGTATCGCTTATTGATCCCAAAGGCGCATATGAAAAAACGTTGTATGTAATGGGTGATGATAAGCAATGGTATAACACTTTGAAAGAGTGGCATAAATTTCAAACTAAAAAACCGGCCAATATCAGCGCTATTACAGGTGCTTCTGTTGCAGGCGGCGACCGCAGTGTAACAGTACTGGAAATTGATGCATCAAAAATAGACAAAGGATATAAGCTTCGTTTTGAGAGCGCTGTGGAAGATAAAGAATACTATGAAAAAGATGTAGAGATCCCGCTTACAACAGAAAAACTTTCCGGTAAAACGGATGGCACCGGTTATATACGTTATGTGAGGATCAGTCCTAATTAATTTTTTTTAATGACGATTTCTATATGGAGATACAGTCACCTGGCTTTGGCTGTATCTTCCTGTATTTTTATAGCACTCGCTTCTATAACGGGTATTATACTTTCGTTTGAAGCGGTAGACAACAAAATTCCTTCCTATGAAGTGCAGGGATTTAATACTATTACGCTCGCGGAATCCCTTCCCTCTCTTAACAAAACGTTTTCAGAAATTACAGAAATAAGTGTTGATGAAAAGCATTTTGTAACACTGAAAGGGTTTAATGATGATGGAGATGAGATAAACGCATATATAGATCCGCGAACCGGTAATATACTGGGCGCACCACAAAAGCAATCTGATTTTTTTAAATGGGTTACAGCGCTTCATCGTTCTTTGTTCCTGCATGAAGCAGGACGTTTTTTTATCGGCTTAACTTCTTTCCTCTTATTATTGATTGCCTTGTCGGGAATAATATTGGTTGTTCAGCGGCAGCATGGGCTTCGCCGCTTTTTCAGTCGGGTGGTTAAGGAATATTTTGCGCAGTATTATCATGTAGTATTAGGTAGATTTTTACTGATCCCTGTTTTGATCATAGCAATTACAGGCGTTTGGCTATCGTTGGTACGGTTTAATGTTTTTCCTGAAAAGCAAATTGCACATTCAGTAGAAATACCTGATGAAGCCGATGTGCCGGAACAGGAAGACATATCAGGCTTCGCCATCTTCAAAAACACAAAGCTTGCAGATACACGCAGCATTGTGTTTCCCTTTGCAGGCGATCCTGAAGAATATTACCTGCTCAAATTAAAAGACCGTGAAATAGCCGTAAACCAATTTAACGGCACAATACTTAGTGAAGCGCCATACCCTTTTACCGCTTTCCTTACTAACCTCAGCTTAAATCTACATACCGGGAGGAGCAGTATAATATGGGCAATAGTGCTTGCCATTGCATCTGTTAATATTTTATTTTTTATATACTCCGGGTTTACCATAACGCTTAAGCGCAGGCGCGGACGCATTCGTAATAAATATAAAGCTGCTGAAGCCAAATATATTATTCTTGCAGGCTCAGAAAATGGTAGTACACTCCGGTTTGCAGGCGCCATACACAAACAATTGCTGGCAAATAATCAAATTTCTTTTTTGGGTGAGCCTAACCAGTATACTGTTTTTCCTGAAGCGGAACACCTGCTGATATTTACCTCAACTTATGGTTTGGGCGATCCGCCGGATAACTCCAAACGATTGCTGCAGCTTATTGAAAAGCATAAACAGCTTCAGCGGATAAAAATTTCGGTAATTGGCTTTGGTTCGCATGCCTATCCTGATTTTTGCAGATTTGCAAAGCAGGTAGATGCAGCGCTGTCGCTGCAACAGTGGGCAATAGAAACGGTGCCCCTGCATACAGTAAATGATAAATCGCCGGAAGAATTTATCGCCTGGATCAGAAACTGGACTGATAAAACAGGGATAAGGTTAGATACAACGCCAGCCTTTTACAGCCAGTCGCAAACAGGTTTGCAAAAAATGATGGTGTTGGATAAGACTGCCATTTCTGAAGCTGATTCCACATTTATTATTACGCTTCATACCGGCTTGAGAGGAAGTTTCACATCGGGAGACCTTCTTGCCATTTATCCTGCAAACGATGCAAGGGTGCGTTTTTACTCTATTGCAAAAATTAAAAATAATATACAGTTAGTGGTGAAACTGCAGCCCGGTGGCTTAGGTTCTGAATTTTTATACAGCCTGCAGCCCGGTTCGGCTATACGTGCCCGTATTATACGCAATGCAGCCTTTCATTTTCCTAAAAAAGTGCCGGCTGTAGCAATGATAGCCAACGGAACAGGTATTGCGCCTTTTCTCGGAATGGCGGAGCAGAATAAAAAGACAATCGAAAGCCACCTGTATTGCGGGTTCAGGAAAGAAACGCCGGTAATACAACAGTATACTCAAATGACCAGTATGTTTATCCGGCAAAAAAGACTCCATCATTTTCATATTGCTTTTTCCCGTGAAGGAAATAATTGCTATGTAATGGATCTGATAAAAAAAGATGCTGATTTTTTTGCTGATCTTCTCCGCAAAGGTGGCGTAATAATGTTATGTGGTTCTCTTGCCATGCAAAAAGATGTGGAAGCCACACTAAATGTTATCACTATCTCTAAAAATGGAAAAGATATTGCCTGGTATAAGATGAACGGGCAGGTGGTTGCGGACTGCTATTGAGCTTTGGAATCAGGGAACGGGTAAAATTAATTTTAAAATAATTGAACCAAGCAGCCGACCGATATACAGCGTATTTTTTTGTGTAATTACTTTATCTACAACAGACAGTGTCCGTTTTTATATTAAACTTTTTTATCTTTAGTCATTAATCATGAACCATCAAGGCAGCCTAAATTAAAATCTGCTTTTCTACTTTCAGGCATTTCGGTTTTAAAAAAATAAAAATTATGCCCCATTACTGTATCAAGAATATTGTTGAAGATTTAACTTGGAATTTTAATTATAAAATTTCCTTTAGTGTCAAAAAAGGAACCGTTTTCATCCAAAATAATTTCTTCGTCCAACGAATAAGTCTGTAGCTTTTCTACAAACTCCTGTGTGAACTTCTTGTATAGCTCATTTGGCTGGGTTATGCCTTTGTCTTGCATTTCTTTCCTTGTAGTGTAAATGTCAAGATAATGTCTTACATCAAGATTTTTCATTTGTCAATTTAGTTCTTTTTCGCTAACTCTCTATTGAAATGTAAGGGTCTTGTAAAATTACTGCCAACGAACAGGACTTGCTGCTGTGTTGGAATTTATATTCGTCAGCTTGGAACTGAAGCCCAATAATTGCAACATTGCTGATGTTATGTTCATTAGCCAAATTTATAACGTCCTGCTGGAACTGAAGCTGAACAGTAAATAGCTAATGATATATTCGTCAGCCCAACTTGCATAAATCCCCATGTTGGGCGCATGGCTCACGTCAACACCGATTTAAATTCAGCTTCATTCTTTTCCATTTGTGTCACGTGTCGTTGTCCGTGCTGCGCTAAAAAATAAATGTATTCGTAAACGTCTATTTTTCCTAAATCGTTTACAGTCATTGTCGTCTTGTAAAGAACGCCTTCACCATTTTTCAATTTGTCAAGGTTGTCCAGACAACGACTCACTTGGTCATTCAGTTACTGGCGAACTTCGTCGAGCGGCTTTTCACCGGTTGGCTCCATATGTTCGGGTCTAATCCAAGTGAAGGATTTGTGCAGCCCCACTTCTGTTAATTTGCCCCAATGAAAAACATAGTTTTCTAATTCATTCTGCAAGTCCAGTTTATGAACGTTTTGCAAGGCTTTGTTTGTCCCTTTGTCAATAAGAATAAGCAAAAAATGATTTGTTAATCCGATATGCTCTAAAATTTCATTAATTGTCCAGCCACCGTTTGCGGGTCTATAGTTACGCAAATTAGCTTCCTTGTCAAACCATGTGTCAATCGTTGAAAAGGTGTCAACAAGAAAAGCCTTTATGTCCGCTATGATTGTCTGTATGCTCATTGTCTTTAAGGTTGCGCCCAACGGACAGGGCTTTATGCAGGTTGGGTATTAGTATTCCGTCCGCTGATAACCACTGCCGATTGAAAATATATTAATGAAGTTAAGTACAAAAGCTGATAAATATTCGTCTGCTGGAACTGAAGCCGGGATTTATAATTAGCTGATGATATATTCGTCAGCCCAACTCGCATAAAACCCAATGTTAGCGGTAGTAGTTCTTAATCCTTGCTTCAAGTTGTCGCTTTGCATGAATAAAATCTTTTTCTGTTGTCTGACCACGACCAACTCTTTCTCCTACTTGATGATAGTTGTCAATGTCGTATTTTTTTGTATCAACTAAATAAATGCAAAAGTCTTGGTCACGAAAATCAACTGCAAAAGCAATTTTAATTTTGTCATTACTATAAATCAGCTCTCCGCCAAGCCCTTGTTCAAAAGGTCTTAGCTTGTCATAATCGTAAACGATTTTGAAGTTAAAGTCTTGTTCTAAAAAAGAAAAAGTCTGTTTGATTATACTAAAAGTAGGATTATCAGTGTGTCCAGACTTGTAGCCTTTAGTTTCAAGAAATATTTTGTCCAATTTGTTTCTGTCGAACCAGTCAGTTCCGTTTAAAATAGTAGGAATTGATTTTAAAATCTCAAGTCCGACTTTGACATTGGCAAATTCATAGTCTGGTGGTAAATATGGATTGTGCCTATCGTGATTGTCAATGCCTTTATAGATGTCAATCTCATAAAAAGCAAAACAGTTATGATTATCAGAGTATGAAGGTTCAACACTGTTTTTAAGCCGCTTCAGATAAGAATGAATTGGTGTACTGTTGCGATGTAATACAATTTCAATTTGTCGCTGGGCTTTAATGTTTGTGTATTTGTTGATATAATACTTTGGTCCGCCTGGATATTTGTCCACTTCTGTGTCAAGTGTATAAACATAGTTAAAGTCAGTCTCTAAAAACTTATAGAGCTTTCTCATTCTGTCAATAAGCTTGGTTCTATCGTTCTCTAATTGGTGTCGTTCACTGCCAAATAGTTTTTGTATGTAATCTTTCAGTTTCAATTGTCAAAGTGATGAAAGGTGAGATAGTCGCCAATACTATTACCGCTAACGGTACGGCTTGGCGATGTGGCGGAAATCCGTGATTCGTCTGCCCGTAACCGCTGCCAAATTTATAACTAAAAGTTCATTGTTTATTTTATTGCCCGGCGTTACTTGCCTACCGGCAGGCAGGTTCGTCAGGCTGGGGCTGAAGCCGAACAGCGGACAAAAAGCCGGGTATATATTCATCGCACCGCCATATAGCCAAGCCGCCTGTTGTAGGCAGTTTTATTGCGGGATTTCTTCCACTAAAATTTTATTTCCTGCTTTGTCGTAGTAAGCACAGGTCATTTTGTCCATACAGATTTCCCATTTTTCAATGCCGTAATCCGAACACATTTTAATAAAAGTCAGAAAATCCGTTTTGCCTTGTTGATGAGCAATTAACTCGGCTTTAAATTCTTCATCCTTTGCAGTGTCAGCAACTATCAACGGGTCATACTTTGCAGGCACTTTTGCAGTATAATCGTTTCCACCGTGATAGTCAATATGTCCGTCTGTAACATAAGCTTCGTAATGAGTAACACCTAACGACTTTATTTCTTTGATGTAAGCAGGAAAGTCTGCACCTGATTTTACTTTGCTGTGAGCCGCTTTTATTTGTTCTACTGTAAACATTTTTTCTTGATTTTTAATTGTTAAACGATTTATTGAATTACACGCAACCATAATGCTTAGACCTGCGAAAATGATTGTTGATTTTAAGATTGTTTTCTCATTGTCTTTTTGCTTTCTGATTACGATGCAAAATTGCAATACTTAAAATCCCTGTAATTGTAAAAAATCGTTTTTCTACAAGAAGCGTTTAAATTTTTCAGGTGTTTCACCCGTGAATTGTTTGAAATCTTTGATGAAGTGAGCTTGGTCAAAGAAGTTGTTTTCGTAGCAAATTTCTGTAAGCGACTTTGTTTCGCTCATATTGTCAAGAACCGAATTGAAACGAACAATGGAAGCAAATTTTTTGGCAGTCGTTCCTACCACTTTTCTAAATCGCTTTTCGAATGGGCTTTGGCTGATGAATAATTTTTCGTTGAGTTCTTTCACTCGGATTATTCCTTTACTTTGATAAATAAGTTTAACCGCTTCAATAATTAGTTTATCGGTTTCAATGTCTTTAAGTTGAGATAGTAAAAACTGTTCAACGACTTTTATTCGTTGGCTGTCGGTTGTTGCAACGGTTAATTTATCTTCAACTTCTTCCACTTTGTTTTTGTCAAAAATGTCGCCAAGCGAAAGGCTTAAATTAAAAAGTTCGTTGGCTGGATGCGAAGCAAAATGCGTAAAACCAATTTCGGTAAAGTAAACTAAAATCGTTCCGATGTCAGGCGAATTTTTAAAGACTTTGTAGCCGTCAGAAATACCTGTGATTCCTGCCGATTTCAGTTTGTCTTCTGTATTGTTCTTTATCGTTGCAAGTTGCCCTCTGTATTGGAAACCGATAACCAGACCCGAAGACGGAAATACTTTATATTCACTTTCCAATTCATTCTCCGACACTACAAAATATTTGATGTAGGGTTTTAGTTTTTCTGTCGGAAAATGTTTGTCAAATTTCATTGGTATGTCTGTTGGCGTGAATTTCGGTAAAATTGCCTACAACGGTACGGCTTGGCGATGTGGCGGAATTCCGTGATTCGTCTGCCTGTAACCGGTGCTAAATATATAAATAAAAGCTCATTGTTTATTCTACAGCTCAATTTATGACGTCCGGCCGGAACTACAGATAATAGCCAAAAAAACCGAGGATATATTCGTCGCGTCGCCATATTGCCAAACTGAATGTTGTGTGCTGTTATCTTGTCCTCACCAATTTTTTTGTCAAGCCAACAAGAATGTTTATAAGAAAAGCAAGTTGTCCAACTAAAAATAAAACTACGAGTGGCAAAAATATTTTTACCTCCCGCTCGGTGTCTGACTGAAATGTTTTAAATGATACACAATCCCTTTTTATTGGCGGAATGAGTTTGTCATGCCAAAAGTTAGCCGTGAGTAATGCAATCAAAATGAAAATTGTCACCAACACATGAACCCATGTCAAAAAGCATTTCCAAAGAATTTTGCTGGTTAACATATAGATTGCCCAAACTAAGAGGAAGGCAATCCCTAAAGCCCAAATAAAAAATATCGTTGAAATGACGAAGTAGGTGTCATGCAAATGAAGATCTATGCTTTCTCCCCAAGTTATGAATGAGAACACAAACAATAAGATTGCTGTCAGCAAAAACAAATGGAAGGGGCGGTTTGAAATTTTAGTTTTAAAGCCTGTCAACATAAGCAATTTATCTGTTTGGCTATCTGCCTGTCAGACTTACACAAATTTGAATTTAGGAATTGATGGCACACAACTCATAAATATACAAAAGTTTTTCCCTCCTAAAACTTTCGCTTTTTTTGTTATTGCCTTATTTTTCAAATGCTCATAAATATTATTGACTTCTTTAAAACTTTCGCAAATACAATTTATAATACTACAATTTTAAATCATCAAGAGGACTGATTATTCGCAGCATATCCCGGTTCGTTACATGCAAATAACGCAGCGTGGTTTTAATGTCATTATGCCCAGGCAATTTCATAATAAGGGTAACATCGGTTCCTCTATCAAGCATGTGTTGCAAAACTATGCCGCAATGCATGTATACTTCCGGGCTTTAGAATGCCTCCTTTTTTCTTTGCAGTTGCCAGCACCAATTGTAAACTCCGGCTACTGTAAGGTTCACCTGGATATTAACCCGGAAATAAATAACCTTTTAACGATAGCTTTGCTTTTTTCCAGTACTCCCGTAACATAATCAGCAATACCGGACTCAATTTTACTATTCTGTCTTTCTTTCCTTTAGCCTGCTGTATCATTATGGTCATGCGCCTGCTATCTATATCTGCCGTTTTTAAATTAACCACTCATTCACCCGCAAACCTGATGAATAAGCCAGCATGAGCATCGTTTTATGCTTAATATTTCCTGCTGACTTAATAATAATAGTTATCTCATCCTTGTTAAAAAAATATAGTAGTTGCAATGGCTTCTTCGGTCTTAGTATTTCCCAAAAAATTTCTCCTTTTGCAATACCTGCTCATAATAAAACTTCAGGAAGCTGCAACTAACTCACGCAGTCGCAAAGAATGGAGATTCCATAAGAGCGATCATCTCCGGCTGACTTAAAAAAGGGAGGAGAAACACTTTAATTTTATTAGGTAAATACCCGAAATATTTTTTAAAGGCAGTAGTAAAATGCGAGGCATGTTTATAACCGGCAAGTCTTGCAATTTCAGAAATCTTTTTCTCGCCTTCTAATAATAATGCTCTCGATTTTTCCATACGTTCTTTTTGCAGGTAGCCATATACGGTAGTGCCAAATACCTGCTTGAAATGTTTTTTCAGGTAGCAATCATTGGTACCTATTTGCTGTGCAAGATCAAGAATAGAGCAGGAATTACCTATGTTTGAGGTAATGATATCTCTTGCCCTGTACATCTTTTCTACGTGAATATTATCAGGCAATTCTATCGCTGCTCTTTCACCTGCATTCTCAAACTGCTCCAGTTGCAACATGAGTAGTTCAATTACTTTCGCTTTTATGAACAGGCGTTTATAATACTGCTTCTGCTCGCATTGCACAATATCATACAACAGGGTTAACATGCGCGGGCTTACCTGCAATGCATATTCTCCCAGTACCGCGGGTGTATTTTCATACACACTGCTTACAAATACCTGGTGTAAAGGATGATTTTGAGGAATAAATCTTTCGAAATAATCAATAGTGAGATTAATGATAAAAACCTCAGCTCCTGCATCGCCATCCCACTTAATTTTAGTTTCCTGGTTTGAAATAAATACCAGGCTGTGTTCATTACGGTATATCGCGGCGAAGGCAGTATTGGTTTCCTGGTTAATATAGGTGCAATCAATTTTCTGGCAAAAAACCATACTGATATAAGATTCCTTACTCTTAAAAACAACTTCTTCTTTTTGTGCGCTTTTATAAATGAAATGCATGAAATGGATACCCGGGATAAGAAACTCTTTGCATTGATCTACGGGTGTTCGTACATGCTGTGGATTTTCGCGATCAATGATCTCATGCTCTTTTAATGAAAAAAATTCGGTGTATGCCAAGCTTACCGGTTGATGATGTCGGCAAATTCCAGACCTGGTTGTTGCAAAAAGTGGGTTGTTATTCATTTGCTCACATTATGATTTCCACACATTTGGCAAGTATAAGCGTATCTGGCTACAAAAATGTCATTTTATTGTAAAACAAAGTTTCGAAAAGCGAAAAAAATATCCAATACCTGCGATTGTTCTCCTTTTTGCGTAATCATATTTCCGTTTACAGTTACTCTTTGTTCTCACCTTTGCAAACTGAAACGCAATGCATTATCATCAAATCAGCCAAAACAGCACTGCTTTTTGTTAATCGGTAATCATCTGCTTTTCAATAACTAAACCGCACTTAACAAAGAGATGAGGCACAATAAAGCAGTTTTATATCTAATAAGTTTTCTCCTGTTTTTTATTATTTACAGTAATAAACTTAGTGCACAACAAACTGTAACAGTAAAGGGAATTGTAACAGATGAAAAAAAACAGCCGGCAGCCCAGGCTACCATAGGCATTGCCGGTAAAGATAAATTTACAGTAGCAGGTGCAGACGGGCATTACCAATTACAACTTACACCCGGCAAACACAAATTAGTGTGCACAATGATAGGCTATGAAACACAGGAATTAGACATTGTCATTTCAGGCGCGCAACCGGCTACACACAACTTTCACTTAAAAAAATCAGATAATAAACAATTAAAGGAAGTAACCATACAAAGTATCTCCACTAAAAAACAAATAGAAACCTCGGGATTTGCGGTAAATGTGGTAGAAACCAGGGAAGCTTCCTTACGCAATATTCAAACCAATGAATTGCTCGACAGAACAGTAGGTGTAAGAGTACGTCAGAATGGAGGTGTTGGATCTGCTGTTGAATACAATTTAAATGGAATGTCCGGCAGATCAGTCGGCATTTTTATTGACGGACTTGAAATTTCCACTTATGGATCGTCATTTAACCTCAACAATATTCCGCCATCCATGATTGAGCGGATTGAAGTGTATAAAGGTGTTCTGCCTTCTCACCTGTCAGGTGATTATATGGGCGGCGCCATTAACGTAATTCTCAAAAAAGATGTTTCACAAAATAATATCACCGCATCAGTTTCCTACGGATCATTCAACACCTTCCAGGCAGATGCAAGTGGTATGTACCGGAACCAAAAGAATGGTTTTACAGTGAAGGCTTCAGGCTTTTATACGTATACAGATAACGACTATGAAACCTGGGGAAAGTTTTCGAAATATATAGCATATAACGGGGTGGTTACGAGAAACTACAGGGCAAAGCGATTTAACGACTCCTACAAATCATATGGCGGTCGTTTTGAACTTGGCTTTACCAATGTGAAATGGGCTGATGTGTTTTTGTTCGGATATAACGGGTCAGAAACACATAATGAGATCCCTCATGGGCAAACCATGGGCAGACCTTATGTAGGACGTTTTAACGAGGCGCAGGCGCATGTATTCAGCTTAAATTATACCAAGAAGAATTTGTTTACGGAAGGTCTGAACCTTACGTTTAATGGTGTATACAGCAACAGGAATACGTATTTGCAGGATACTGTAGGCTGGGTATACAACTGGGATGGTAATTACAGGCTCGATATAAATAAAAACCCTATGTACAGGGTTGGCGAAGGTCAGCAGGGTGATAAAGTGATTACGGACATCAACAGGAAAATAACCAACTTCCGTACTAATCTCAGTTATGATATTTTTTCAGGGCACAGGCTTTCCGTTAATCATGTGTTTTATACTGTTAACAGAAATGATGAAGATTTGCTGAAACCGGTTGACAATAATACCTTAAAAACCAAAAGTGATCTCTATAAAAATGTTGTGGCTTTAAATTATGAAGGGCAAACCATCAGCAATAAATTAAAGACAAACTTATTCGTAAAATATTATCAGCAAAACGTTGGCCGCAACAGCCCGGTTGTATCAGTGGTGGATGGTAAAAATGTAGTGACGATGGTAAAAACTGATGGAAAGGTTGGGGCAACCGGTTACGGATTGGCGGCATCGTATACTGTTGTTCCCCGTGTAATCATTATCGGATCAGCAGAAAGAGCGGTACGTATGCCGGGTGAATCAGAAATACTGGGCGATCCCAATGAAAATGTGCTGTCCAATTTTACCATCCGGCCTGAAGTAAGCAACAATTTCAATATTGGGTTCAGGTTAGGTTCTTTTGAGTTTGGTAAACACAAATTCACACTTTCAACCAATGCATTCTGGAGAAATGTGAAAGATAAGATCATGCGGCAGGCAAATGCTAATCTTGTAGACCAGGAAGTGGAAGTTTCTCCTTTTATAAATTTAGGCAAAGCACAGTCGCTGGGATTTGAAGGAGAACTTGGTTACATCTATAATAACAAGCTGAATTTTCTTTTCAGTATTTCCAAATTCAATTCAGTGTTTAAGGGAACAGGTTCAGCAGCAGATCGGTTATCTCAATATTACAATAAACAGGTACCTAATGAGCCGTTTTTCACCATGAATGGGAATGTGCAGTACCGGCTGAATAATATCATACAGAAAAAATCTATTGTAAACCTGTTTTACAATTTCGGATATGTAGCACCATTCAATACCGTTTGGCCGAAGTCTGAATGGTTTACCACACCTGCTCAACTTGTACACGATGCAGGAGTAAATTACCGGTTCCCTAACAGGAAACTTATTGTAAGCATTGATGCTAAAAACATCTTTAACTCTGAAGTGTACGACAATTTTGGCGTACAAAAACCAGGCAGAGGTTTCTATGGAAAAATAACTTATACAATTGGCAAATTTTAATACAAATCAAACAATAGAAGTAGCATGGAAAAAAAAATGTTTAAACCGTTAATACTGGGTACTGTTGTAGCAGCTTTTGCATTGGCAAGTTGCAAAAAAGATGATAATGGTGGTAGCACAGAACCACCGGTAGATGAAAGCCGCTGGATTACGCTTTCAGGAGCCATTGATGATCCATCCAATACCAATCCCGCTGATGGCGATGCCGGAACAATGGTATATAGCCTGACTGCCGCAGACGCTAAAAACCCGAGTATAACCGTGAATGTTTTTAATGATGGTATGCATGTTAAATCTTCCCGCACAGCCCGTTTACAGGCCTCTGCTGATGGAAATTTTTTGTACAACATACAATATACCGGCGATGATGGTGGTATATTCAATAAATACAGTGTACATGGTGCTAATGACTTCAGAGCAAGCGGCGCTGAAGTGGAAACAGCAACTTATGTAAGCTCTTCACCACGCTGGTTAAAAGCTGCAGAAGGTATAGGCATTGCAGTAAGAGGCACAGCCAATGCAGTGGTATATGAAGGCACCTCTCCTGACTTTGTGTTCAAAGAGAGAACTGCTAAAATAGATATTCTTTCCCTGGACCTGAATGATCCCAAGATCATCAACACTACCACTACTGCTAAATTTTCGCTTTCTGAAGAAGAAACAGCAGCCGGTTATTATATTTCCCGTATTGATGTGCCTGTAGTTAACAAAGCTGGTAATAAAGTGTATATAGGTGTAGCCATTTCTAAAGTTAAACCTGAGTCTTTCACCATTGGCACTGATGGTACTCCAACATTTGCTACAGACAATGCCAGCCCTAAAGCCTGGGCAAAAACAATCGTAGCAGACTATCCGGCCCTCACTAATCCTACACTTATATCTTCATCCAATACAAGAGCTAACACTAATGGATACCGCAGCACTATGCAGTATATAGGAACTGATGGTAATGTATACCAGGCTACTTCAGGTGAAGGCTATGGCAACGGTGGTTCAAAAATTTTAAAAATCAACGCTTCCGGGAACGATTATGACAACAGCTATGTATTTAGTTTGGATGCCGCTTTAGGCTTAAGCAATACTTATATTGAAACATGGAGATATGTTGGTGACGGAATTGGATTTGTAGTATACAGTTTGGTTAGCAGTGAGGGAGAACGTACAGGTGGTTATATTGCCCGTATTAATCTCAATGATAAAACAGCTACAAAATATACGCTTCCTAACGAATCAAGTTTGTATTTTGGACAGATCCAGAATATTGCACAGAATGGCAACGATGTTTTTATTGCAGTAGCAGTTCCTGGTCAGCAGGGTAATATTTATGTTTTCAATAAAGAAACCGGGGAAATGTCTGCGGGTGCAAAACTGGGCAACCAAACCGGCGGACAGTATATTGGAGCATATTAAAAATCAGCGGTAAACCCTAAGACTTACCTACCGGAAGCCGGGTGTCAATTGCTTAGTTTACCGTCTGACTTTTCACGATTAACTTAACACTAATTTGTTATCAAAGAAGCCGTAAATAATAACGGCTTCTTTGTCGTTTATACAGGTTTGTTCCATAGCGGTTTTAAAAAATTATATTATGTTACGCTTGATCCTATTAGCGGGATAACATAAACTTGCAGCAACTATGAAGGTTAACAAAGGCATTTGGCTGATACAAATCTGCAGCGTTGTGCTGATGGCATTATTGAGCAGTAATGTTTCAGCACAAACCATACGCAAAAGAGTGACAACTTTGATGGGATCCCGATTTGAGATCATTATTACAGCAAAAGATTCTGCATCGGCTGAACAATATATTGATACGGTTATTGCAGAAATAACAAGGATTGAAAATCTTATTTCAGAATGGCGGCCTGCAACCCAAATATCTGAAGTGAATAATAATGCAGGAATACGACCGGTAAAAGTTGATAAAGAGGTTTTTGAACTGACCAGGCGGGCCATATATTTTTCCCGGATTTCCGATGGAGCTTTTGATATCAGCTTTGCTGCTATGGACAGGATATGGAAATTTGATGATTCAATGACGGAAATGCCCTCTCCAGAATCAGTGAAAAAATCTGTAGCAAAAGTTGGTTACAGGAATATTATCCTTGATAGTATCAACTCCACTATTTTTTTGAAACTGGAAGGCATGAAAATTGGTTTCGGATCCATTGGCAAAGGATATGCAGCAGACAGGGGAAGACAGGTTATGCTTGAGCATGGCGTATATGCCGGAATTGTGAATGCTTCCGGAGATATGACCGCATGGGGAACACAACCAGACGGAACAGGCTGGAAGATTGGAATTACTAATCCATTCAATGCAGATTCACTGCTGGCTGTTATTGCGCTAAAAAATGCTTCTGTAACCACGTCAGGCAGCTACGAAAAATACGTGGAGTTTAACGGCAGGCGCTACTCGCATATCATTAACCCCAAAACCGGCTATCCGGCTACAGGGCTAACCAGTGTAACGGTTACCGGCCCCAATGCAGAAACAGCAAATGGTTTCAGCACTGCATTAATGGTGTTGGGCAGGAAAAAAGGATTACGTTTAATTAAAAAATACCCTGCCTATAGTTGTATTATGATTACAGATAAAGGAAAAGTTGTTAAGTCTGAAAATTTTAATAAACACGTAGAGACATATTAAATGCGAAATGTGGAACGCGGAAAACAGGTTCCACAGGATATACCCGCATTAATCAATGTCTCCTCTGCATTAATTATACTATTCCGTAACAGGTACATTGCCGTAATACTGAATCATTATACCACGAAGGGCAATTGCAATTACTGGTAATATCTGTAGATTAGCAATCCGTATAAACAAGTCATCACAGCATAAACCAGCGCTTTAAAATGATTTTAAATAATAAGATCGGCATCACACTTTCCGGCGGCGGCTTTAGAGGCATAGCCCATCTCGGGGTAATAAAATATTTGTTTGAACAGGGTATTAAACCGGATATGATTTCCGGTGCAAGCGTTGGCTCATTGATTGGTGCATTCATCGCAGCAGGATATATGCCTGATGAAATCCTGGAGTTCAGCAAAAAAGAAAAACTGTTTACCTATTCTGATTTCTTTACCAGCAGGGGAGGTTTGTTCAGCACGATAGTTTTTGAAAAGCTGATTAAAAAATATATTCCGCATGACAGCTTTGAAAAACTGAAAATGCCGCTATACATATCCGTTACTGATATCACCCATGCCCAATCGCTTATATTCAACGAAGGCTCACTTTCATTTGCGGTGAAATCATCCTGCTGTTTCCCATTGGTTTTTCAGCCTGTATTATATAAGGATAACACTTACCTCTGCGATGGCGGGCTTTTAAATAACTTTCCGGTGGAGCAGCTCCGCTCTATCTGCAGTAAAGTAATAGGTGTAAATGTTGACCCCATCAGTACCCTGGAGGGGCCCCTGGGCTATAAAGCAATGATTGCCCGCATTATCAGGATGACTACCGCACTGAAGGCTGTTAATTCAAAACAGCTTTGTGATGTATACCTGCAACCTGATACCCTCAATAACTACAGCACATTTGAAACAAAAAAAATTGATGATATATTTCAAATTGGCTATGATTATGCCAGAGGATTTAAAAAAGAGTTGCTGGCACTGAAAAAAAACAAGTAAACCGGCATCTGTATTGTCAACCCAGCTTAAATAAGTTCATCGTTATCTATTTTAAAACTGCGTATTTGCTTTTGATTATCATCTTTCCACCTAAACTCATTATTCTTTTCAAAATACTTTGGGTATTTATTTTTATATTTTTCTGAGACTTTATTTTTCTGTTTTTTATTATTGATATACAGATCACCATCTTTTATTTCAATTTCAAAAGGTTCATTTTGTTTTATCAGCCCATCTTTCTCCAGGTCGGCTTTAAAATTATTCAATTCATCCAGTTTAACTTTTGCCTCTCTTAATTTAACCCTGGCTTTACGCATGTTCAGATCTACATCATTTTTCATTGCAAGTTCCATCTGTTTTCTGCCCCGCTCCAGGTTTAGCCGGTTCAATTCCATTTGCCTGTTTGCATTTGCCAGCATCCTATGCTGCTGCTGCATAAATTTTTTATTGATCATATCATAGTCAATATTTTCCTGCACATCTGCAAGTATCCTTTGACGTGATCTATACATATCCTGCAAGCCGGTTTCGTCGAGCGCCTTACGATAACTGTCCTTTATATAATTATCATAATCCTTTCCCAGTTCTCTTTTAAGCCGTTGCATACTGCGTTCCACTTCACGCATAGCCTGCTCAACCGCCTGCAGGTTTACTCTGTTATTCTCCAGATGCTCATTATCAGCGGAGATTCGTGGTAATCTTTTTTTGGGAGGTACCGTATCTGTTGTTGTTTGGGTATTGCGGGGGTATCCCCGAAAGGAATCGCCATCATTACCGGAAAAGGCTAATGCAAAAATTGTTATTGAGCTAAAAACCATCATAAGAAAAATGCGCGTACTTAATGCATAGTGTATCATGTGCGGAGTTTTAAATTATACAATTACGATAAATTTCGTATAAAAATACGATTATTTTCGTATTTCCAAAATTCACATCGTTATTTATCGATGTTTTTTATGCTTTATTCAACATTTAACATATCATCAAAGTCCGGAAGCTTTATTTTGCAGCACTGTATATCTTTGCCATAAATATCTATCTCATGAAAAAGTGTATACCACTACTTATTATTGCCGGCTTTGTAATAACGCAACACGCAATTGCCCAGGATGAAGACCAGGAGCCGGTGCAAAAAGGTTTTGATAAATCCAAATTGTTTTTTGGTGGAAATTTTGGGTTAGGATTCGGCACCAATACCTCTGTAAATATATCTCCGCAAATAGGTTACCGGTTCAATGATTATTTAGCTGCAGGCGCCGGCGTAAATTTTAATTATTATAGTTATAAATATTATAATTATGATGGTTCCGGCCTTTATAGAGAAAGTTTAGGATACACAGGATTTAATGTTTTTGGGCGTATTTATCCTATAAAATTTATATTATTACAAGCACAGCCCGAATTAAATTATAGCTGGGGTTCAAGAAAGTTTTATGATGGATCCGAAAAACAGAAATTAGCGGGGCAATTCACTCCATCACTGTTAATAGGCGGTGGCGCTGCAATACCAATGGGAGGAAGGAATGGCGCCTTATTATTAATGTTGCAGTATGATATTTTACAACAGAAACGTTCTCCCTATGGAAACAGACCATTTTTTTCAATGGGTTATAATTTCTAATCCCGATAACTTACATCTATTAAACCAGTGCAGGGCAGGGTTCTTTTTTCTGCACTACTTTGTATAGCAAGCTGAATAATGCGGATGATATTGTAACCGTGTTCCGGCTTTTGTTTTACCGGTTTGCCATTTACTATAGTATCATAAAGATCAAGATAATAATCAGCATAACTTCCTTTAAGCGAAGGATAACGTTCTTTAATAATTTCACCATTAACATCAGTATGCAGCAATCCATACGTATCTTCCTTTTCAGCACCCCAATCCTCCCCTGCCGGTGGTTCCCCGGCTCTTAGTCTTGCCTCTTGCGGATCTTCACCATATTTAATAAATGAACCCGTTGTGCCATGGATCATATACCTGGGTCCCTGCTCACGGAAAAGCATACCCGCATGAAGTATTACTTTATTAAACCCGTAATCAAGCCAGATATTGAAATAATCATCAACACGGGCGTGTGGCCTTTGCATACGTATATCCGCAGTTATATACTTTGGTAACCCAAAGAAATATAAGGCCTGGTCAATGATATGCGCACCAAGGTCATATAATATGCCACTACCCGGTAAAGGAGCTTCACGCCAGGCAGTTGGTCTTTCTTCTGCGCGATAGCGATCATAATGCGCTTCAAATTCGAGCACATTGCCAAGCAATTTATTATCCAGTATCTGCTTTATTGTTCTGAAATCACTTACGTACCTGCGGTTCTGGTATACGCTCAGCACTTTACCGCTCCTGGCCGCTATATCAACCAGTTGTTCTGCTTCTTCAATAGTGTTGGTGAAAGGCTTTTCAAGCACAACATGCTTACCTGCTTCCAGAGCCATTTTGGTATAAGGGAAATGTGTATCATTAGGTGTGGTAATAACAACAAGGTCAACATCCGGGTCACTCACTATTTCTTCAATAGTGCGTACAATTTTAGCCTGCGGAAATTGCATTTTTGCTTCATTCCCTTTGCGCTGCAGAATACTCACCAGTTCATATAGCCCTGGTAAAGTTGTTATAAAAGGAAGATGAAAAACTTTTGCAGAAATGCCAAAGCCAACAACGCCTGCCCGTATTTTTTGCTTAGCCATAATAATGTTTTAAATGAAGATAAAGGAAAAGTGTTTAAAATGGGGGCAGCCTTATTTTTGTATATAAGGACCACTGCTAAAGCAGATGCCTCGTGCCTGCCAATGACACATTAAGCTGCTGGTTGTTTTTCAACGAGTTCCATGT
>ERZ778022.556-NODE-556-length-79716-cov-30.703255_pt1 | contig 79716 bp, 70 predicted proteins | sample MGYA00375752_ERZ778022 | MGnify/ENA primary metagenome ERZ778022 (study PRJEB29350, sample SAMN05389826) | bioreactor metagenome | isolation source: Thiocyanate bioreactor | place: South Africa: University of Cape Town | collected 2014-04-04 ...
AGTAGCGCAACTCTTCTCTCTTGCCAATACCCTCCCTCATCCATGCAACAAGGCCGGTGTGAAGGGGCAATGTTGAGGCTCTCACGATACTTAGCTACTGTGCGCCTAGCCAAACAAATGCCCTCTCGTTTTAGCTGCACGACAAGATCTTCATCTGAAAGTGGAGCCTTTGCTTGCTCTTTGTCTATCAACCCCTTGATTTTATTTTTAACAACAAGCGCTGATACAGCAGAGCTCTCTTGCCCTTTTACAGCCTGCAAACCTTGACTAAATAAAGCCTTAAGCGCAACCACACCCAAAGGGGTATCCATGGCTTTATGAGCAACAATACGGCTTACCGTACTCTCATGAAGCTCTGTTAGCATTGCAATGTCCTGGAGCTGCATCGGTCGTAATCCCTTGTGCCCCATCTTCAAAAATTGCTCCTGAAACTCTAATATGGCTTTCGTAACCTTAATGACGTTCTTTCGCCGTTCAGACACAGCCTTTTGTAACCACAAAGCCTCTTTATAAGCATTTGAAATATATTGCTTAGACGCCACATCAACACATTTGCTAGCTTGGTTATATAAGCCTTGATTAATACTTAAAGCAGGGTGTGCGTCATCGTTGAGATCCACTCTCACTTGGTCTTGGTCAACTGTCACCAAAATATCTGGCGGCAATACCATCATACCGCCCACCCTCTCAACGCTTTCCAGCGGTCTTGGATTAACATAGCGTAAAAATTTTTTCAGCTGCTCAAAACTTTCAATAGCCGAATTAGCAGCAAAAACAGGTGCTTTTTGATTGGGATCCATCAAACAATTTAGGTGATCTAAAATCAAAATAATTTGCTTTTGGGCGCAGCCTCTTTCTTGAAGTTGCAGGATGAAACATTCTTGAGTACTTTGCGCAAAAACACCAATGGGATCAAAGGTCTTAAGCGTATCCAAAACTTGCTTAGTAAGCCCGATCGAAGCCCCAGAAGCAGTTGCAAGCTCCTCCGTTGACAATGGCAAAATCCCGCGATCATCTAAATGAACTAACATAAACTCGGCTAATGCAATCTCATCCTTATCTTCAAAGGCCATGGAAATTTGCGCTTTAATCATCTGAGTAGCCGTAGGTTGCACAGCCACTTCTAACGCCATTTGCTCATCCAATGATGACCTACTCGAAAAGGACGATGTGCCACCAATAACGGGTGCTTCAATCTCCAAAAACGGATTTTCTTGCGCTTGTTGCTCTAGATACTCACCCAATTCGACATTGGTCATTTGCAACAATGAGATCGCTTGCCTCATATTCTGGTTGAGGCTTAGGTTGGTCGCAATCCTTGAGTCTATGTGTAACGTATTCTTCATACGAAACAGACTAGCGCAAAAAGCTTTCTCCAAGGTAAATACGACGAACTTTTTCATCTTTTACAATCTCATCAGGCGTTCCAGACATTAAAACACCGCCGTCAGCAATAATATATGCCTTCGAAACAATCTGTAATGTATCACGGACATTATGATCGGTAATCAAGACACCAATGCCTCTTTCCTGCAAATGCGTGATAAGTTTGCGAATATCTTCCACTGCAATGGGGTCAATACCAGCCAATGGCTCATCCAAAAGTATATACCGAGGATCTGCGGCCAAAGCCCTGGCTATCTCAGCGCGACGGCGTTCACCACCTGACAAAGCCAATGCTGAACTATGGCGAACCGCTTCAATACCAAATTCAATAAGCAATTCCTCCAGCTTCTGCTGCCTTTGGTCTACGCTCTCAATAAATATCTCCAAAACTGCCATGATGTTTTGTTCCACGGAAAGCCCACGAAAAATTGAAGGCTCTTGTGGAAGATAACCTATCCCTAAGCGTGCACGTCGATACGCTGGGTAATGGGAAATATCTTGCTCATCAAGGATAATGGTTCCTGCATCTGCCATGGTAAGCCCACAAACAATTGAAAATAATGTAGTTTTACCTGCTCCATTTGGACCTAACAGCCCAACCACTTCTCCACGCGATAAAGATAAACTGCAGCCATTCAGTATCTGTCGTTGACCAATTTTTTTACAAATACCTGTAACTATAAGCGAATCCATTCAAACTACCTTTTGGCCCTTATCTATTTTTGTGCCTTTTGTTGGGTTGCATCCATGATAACTTTTACACGTTGAGGCGGATTTTGGCTATGCTCGGATTCAAGCGCACACTTTCCTGTTTCAAAATTGGCTGTTGCTTTTAAGCCCGCCGCAAAATGTCCATTTTGGAAAAGAATGACGCCCCCCATGGCTTCCGCCCTTTTTTCTTCCACATAATAAATGGCTTTAGGCGCCTTCAAAAGCTCTTGAGGCGTACGAATAATAACATTGCCTTCAGCCTGAACTTTCTGCAACTGAATTCTATTGCCGCTTTTTTCACCATCCACCAAAAAGGCAGTCATAGCATCCGCAAAAATAGTCCCTTTATCTGACTGAATCACCACACCCTCTTTTGCATCAATGCGCTTGTTGCGCCGATCGTACTCGATAAGCTTACGAGCTGTCAGCAAGTGTCCATCCACTGTTTCGATTATGACTTCATGCCCCCTTAACTGCATAATATCTTGATCCGCACAGTAATGGGCCTCTTCTGCCTTTGCTTTTTCAGTCAAGGATGAGAGTTTCACATTTTTCTTAGCAATAACCTGCCTCAAAGAGTGCTTTGAATCATTATTTTTTGTGGATACAGCTTCAATCTCTTGCGCTCGCAAAACAAGGTCTCCTTTAACAGCCTTGGCACGACCACGCGCAACGCATCTATTGTCTTTTGTTTGGCATTCGATCTGGTCAGCCTCCACTTCAAGCGGATGCTCATTCTCAGGCAATTCAGCCCACGTTGCATCACTCGCAACAAACATTGTAAAAAGGTAAAAAACTTTTCTTATTCTATTCATCGTAACCGTGCGGCTATTTCTTACTTTGAGGAACTATAGCAATTTTTGCGTGACCTTTAAATACAACGATATCACCATTTTCTCGCACTTCAAATGAATCTGCTTCTATTGACCCAAGTGGGCCATTACCGTGAACAGGAGTATGGCTAACCACACGCCCTTCTTTAATAAAAACTTCGGATGATTCAAAGTGAAAAACATTACCCTTAGCATCTTTAACCTTGCCACCGTTATAAAGATTAAGCGTCTGGGAGTTCTGGGAATACATGCCTTTAGCCGCCTCTAAATAAAAGGTTTGATCATCTTTTATTAAGATTTCTCCTTTAGGCATTTCCAGATGTGCATCTTGTTCTCCCACCGCCATAGCCGTATCAGCTTCAACTTTAAAAGGCTTTCCATCCATTGTCTGCGATTGAAACAGTGGCTTAAGCAACAAACCCTTATGTGTGACTGCATGGGAAGATTCAACACTCTTCTTTTCTTTTAGCCTAGACGCCAAGATAGATTCCATCTGTGGCCATGCAATAAGGAGAAGAACGGACAATGAAATCAAAAGAGGAAAAAGCCACTTTAGGCTTTTGGTCAAACGGCGCGTTCTTTGAACTTGAAGATGCTGCGTTCGGCTGGCGCGCCTTGCAACAGGGTGCTGCTTATCTTGACTCATGAAATAATTTTTGCTCTCAAGATATCATGGATATGAATAATACCTAATGGAGCCATATCATCAGCTTTTTCTTGATCTAAAACAAATAAGCTGGTGATTTTTTTCTCGCGCATAAACTCCAGGGCCTCAATTGCAAAAGCATTTGCCTGTATGTAATACGGATTGCATGTCATTACATTTTTTGCTTTTTGTTCGAGTAGATTTGACGACATATGGCGCCGCAAATCTCCATCTGTGATCACACCTACCAAGGCACCCTTATGATTCACAACACCAACACAACCAAACGTTTTTTGAGTAATTTCAACTAGCGTCTCTTGCATTAAGGCGTCTTCAGATACCAATGGTAAACTATCACCTATGTGCATTAAATCTCTCACATGGAGAAGCTGACGCCCTAAGCTTCCACCTGGATGCAAAATTTTATAATCATGAGCCGTAAACTTTTTCAGCTCCAACAAAGACACCGCCAAAGCATCCCCTAATGCCAACATCATTGTCGTACTGGTTGTTGGAGCTAAACCCATCGGGCAAGCCTCTTCAACCTTCGGAAGAATCAATGCAACAGAAGCTGATTTTGCAAGAGCACTGTTTGGTTGATGCGTAATGGCAATCAAAGGAATATCATTCTGTTGTGCATAAATGACAAGATTCAGCAGCTCTTCGGTTTCACCCGAATATGATAAAATAATAAGAGCATCATTCTTTTTAACCATCCCCAGATCACCATGGCTAGCTTCTGACGGATGAACAAAAAAGGCCGGAGTTCCTGTTGAGGATAAAGTTGCTGCAATTTTACGCGCAATATGACCACTCTTTCCCATGCCACTCACAATGACACGCCCCTGAACATTTTCAAGAATACGAATAGCATCAATAAATTCTTGTGATAATGATTTTTCCAAAGCTTGCAGACCGCGCACTTCGGTGGTTATTGCCGCTTGTCCTGTGGACAAAATATTTTCATCATGTTCAAAATTTGGCATGGTTTAACAGTTCTTTCTATTGAATATCTTAATGTGCGAAAATATCTTCATCGCCCCAACCCGTTAAATCCAACTGCGCTCGCACCTGAATGGCTTCAAATAGCTTATATGCCATCTGCTTACGATTTTCACGCTTGAGCATTGCTTCCAACTTCTCACGCAGTTGATGCAGGTATAACACATCATTGGTTGCATATTTCAATTGGGCTTCACTTAATGCATGCGCCCCCCAATCGCTTGTCTGCTCTTGCTTGGAAATCTCAACACCCAGTAGTTCACTGCACAAATCCTTGAGGCCATGCCGGTTTGTGTATGTCCTCACAAGTTTTGAAGCAATCTTGGTGCAGAAAATGGGATGCACCCAAACATTAAGCCATTGATGAATAGCGGCAACATCAAAGCGAGCAAAATGAAATATCTTCGTTTGCTGAGGGTTCGACAAAAGCCTTTTCAAATTGGGTGCGTTAAATGACACATTTGCCGCAAAACGCACAAGAGCAACTTGCCCCGATTCGTCCTTTAACTGGACCAAACACAAACGATCTCTTTGCGGAACAAGACCCATCGTTTCGGTGTCCACAGCAATATCGCCCACTAATTCTAAACCCTCGGGGATATCTTCTTCATACACCATGACGGACATCTTTCTTTCTCCTTCAAGTGGTGCCCAGAAGAAGACTCGAACTTCCACGAACTAAAGCGTCCACTAGAACCTGAATCTAGCGCGTCTACCAATTCCGCCATCTGGGCACAGCCGACAGTTACTCTAAACCATAACCGCGGGTAAAATAAAAGAAAAAAAGCTTCTACTCTTGCCTTATGTTGATCAATCTAGCTCTTTCACAACTAAGCAAGAAGGTTTGAAGCCTCACTATTTCCAGCAATAATGCAGCAATTACGCTTTCAATAAGCAAAGAACAAAACAATAACAAAGCGTTAAATTGCCCTTAGCACCAGCGATGAGTTAGTCCCACCAAAGCCAAAAGAATTGGAGACAGCCACCTTAACTTTGGCTTGCCGTGCAACTTTAGGCACAAGGTCAATTCTACTTTCAATTGAGTTCTCGAGGTTCAAAGTTGGAGGCACTTCAGATCGCGTAATGGCCATAATGCAAAAGATTGCCTCAACACTTCCAGTAGCCCCAAGCAAATGCCCAATAGCAGATTTTGTGGACGACATCAAAGGAGTCTTCTGGCTCGTAGCAAAAAATCGCTCCACAACACTCAGCTCGACCTTATCGCCAACTTGGGTGGAAGTGGCGTGAGCATTGATGTAGTCAATTTCGTCTAATGATACTCCCGACGCCTTGACAGATGCTGCCATTGCGCGATAGGCGCCATTGCCATCCTCAGGAGGAGAGGTTAGGTGGAAAGCATCGCCGGACAAACCATAACCTATAACTTCAGCGTATATTCTAGCACCACGCTTTTTAGCGTGCTCATAATCTTCCAGAATGACAACGCCTGCGCCATCTCCCATGACAAATCCGTCACGATCTTTGTCCCATGGCCTAGAAGCCTGCTCAGGGCTATCATTGTAAGCGGTGGATAAAGAACGAGCAGACGCAAAACCAGCCATTCCAATGCGGCCAATGGCACCTTCTGCGCCGCCAGCCACCATCACATCCGCATCACCAAATTGGATCAACCGCGCAGCATCACCAATAGCGTGCGTCCCTGTGGAACAAGCCGTGACCACAGCATGGTTAGGCCCCTTGAAACCATATTGAATAGAAACATGTCCTGACGCCAAGTTGATCAAGCAAGAAGGAATGAAAAATGGGCTAACCCGTCGTGGCCCCTGCTCCTTGAGTATCAAAGATGTCTCATAGATACCCTCAAGACCACCAATCCCTGAACCGATAAGCACGCCCGTTCGCTCTCGCGATGGCTCATCTTCTGGCATCCATCCAGAATCCTCAATTGCCTGCCGTGCCGCTGAAATAGCATAATGAATGAAACGATCCATTTTACGCTGATCTTTGATTGGCACCCATTCGTCTAGATCAAAAAGACCATCCGCATACTTACCATGGGGCACAAGCCCACCAATTTTCGCTGGTAAATCAGACACATCAAATCGATCGATTTGCCTAATGCCAGATTGGCTTGATATCAAACGCTTCCAGACATTATCCACACCGCACCCTAATGGGGTGACCAGCCCTAATCCTGTAATGACCACACGCCTCATGTTTTCCTCCTTAATGGCAGACACCTACCTTTAAGTAAATTAAGGTTAGGCAGCGTTTTTCTCAAGGTAAGCAATTGCGTCTTTAACTGTACGAATAGACTCAGCCGACTCTTCTGAAATTTCGCAATCAAACTCTTCTTCAAATGCCATAACTAATTCAACTGTATCCAAGCTGTCAGCACCCAAATCATCAACAAAGCTCGCGCTATCTGTAACCTTTGCTTCATCCACACCAAGGCGGTTTATAACGATTTTCTTAACCCTTTCAGCGATATCACTCATTTTATCTCATTCCTTTAATTTTTGAACGTTGAGGCTAAAAACCACACCGAGCCTCATAACATACTCTTATAGAACTTACAAATTTTTTATCACATATTGCATCACTTTTGTTGCTCAATAAAGACAAGCCTATGCGAGGTACATCCCGCCGTTTATGTGAAGGGTTTGCCCAGTAACGTAATTGGCCTCTTGGCTAGCAAGGTACACAACCGCCGCAGCGATATCTTCACTTGCCCCAATTTTATTCATGGGAACTTGCTTTAATACAACTTCTTTTTGCGCATCATTCAATTTATCTGTCATCGCAGTCTCAATAAAACCCGGAGAAATCGAGTTAACAGTAATGCCTCTGGTAGCTATCTCCAAAGCTAACGATTTAGACATTCCAATAAGGCCTGCTTTAGCAGCACAGTAATTTGCCTGACCTGGGTTCCCAGCAGAGCCCACCACGGACGAAATATTGATAATACGACCGTAGCGACGCTTCATCATGGATTTAATGGCTGCGCGGCAGATCATAAATGCCGCCGTCAAGTTAACCTTGATGACCTCATCCCAATCCTCATCTTTCATACGAATGGCTAGCATATCTCGAGTAATTCCAGCATTGTTCACAACAATAGAAATGTCACCTGCCGCGGCTTCCGCCTTATCAAATAGCTCAACGACCTGCGTCAGATCATTAAGCTGGCAAGGTAAAATCGTTGCCTGCTCTTTAAGTTCATCAGCTAATGATGCAAGCTTTCCCTCATTAGTACCAGATATCACCACATGCGCCCCTTGCGCTGCCAAGCTTCGCGCTATAGCACCACCAATGCCACCCGTCGCCCCTGTCACTAAGGCCTTTTGTCCTGTTAGATCAAACATTGCTTCTCCATTTTATTAAATACAAAAAACTATCTAAAATTTGACACAAATTCTTTTATTTCATCCACCGTACCCACAGATTTTACAACCAACTCAGGGGTCGTCCGTTTTGCAAGACCCGCCAAAACTTTCCCTGCCCCCAACTCATAACAAGTGGCAATTCCCTCTTGGCGAAATTTTAAAAGGGTCTCTCTCCAGCGAACCCGTCCTGTCACCTGAAGAACCAGAAGTTTTTGAAAGTTTACCCATTCTTCAACAAGATCAGCTGTCACATTCGCTACAATGGGAAAGGCAAGCGGATCTCCATGCGTCTCCTCCAAAGCTTTTTTCATCACTTCTGCTGCTGGCTCCATCAATGATGAATGAAACGGCGCGCTAACATTAAGAGGAATAGCCCTTTTAAAACCCAAGCTGCTCGCTTGCACACATGCGTGCTCAACAGCTGCTTTAAGACCGCTAATTACTTGTTGCTCGCTGGAGTTATCATTGGCGATCATGCATACCCCAAGATGACTCACTTCATTGCATAAGCGTTCAGCTTGCTCAATTGTGCCACCAATCAAAGCAGCCATCGCACCATCCCCTTCGGGCACAGCAGATTGCATCGCATCACCTCGCACACGCAAAAGCCTTGTGGCTTGTTCCAAACTTAATGCACCCGATGCCGTTAGGGCTGAATACTCCCCCAAAGAATGACCGGCACCTAAGTTCACCCACTCATGAATAGGTTTCCCCAATTCAGATTCTAAAACCTTAACCACAGCCATACTCATGGCCATTAAAGCTGGCTGGGTATTTCGAGTTTGGGTCAAATCTTCCATTGGCCCTTCGAAGATAAGCTTACTGATTCTTTCGCTTAAGATATCATCTACTTGCTCAAATACCTCTCTTGCTACTAAGAAATTGTCCGCTAAATCTTTTCCCATGCCAACTGCTTGTGACCCTTGTCCAGGGAAGATGACCGCTGCATCTAACATTTTCAAACACCTTTATTTAAATCCATGCCTTAAATCACGACCATAACGGCTCTTTGTAACGTTGGAAACACAATTTTTCTTGCCAATAAGATGCAAAAATGTATATTGCCATTGGCGCGGTGCCACTCCTTGCCATTTAAAAATGGCTGTAATAGGTGTTTTTTTGTTAACCTAAGTGATCCATAAGGAGAATATATGACTCACTATGAAATTGTTTTCTTGGCTCGCCAAGATATTACCACCTCACAAGTTGAAGCCTTAGTTACTTCATTTTCAGAAATCATCGGAAATGGCGGCGGTAAAGTTGCCAACTACGAATATTGCGGGCTTAAATCACTTACATATCGTATTCGCAAAAACCGGAAAGCCCATTACGGCTTGATGGACATTACAGCTCCCGCAACAGCGGTTAAAGAGCTCGAACGGCTTATGCGCATTAATGAAGATGTTTTGCGGTTTTTAACAGTTAAAGTTGAAGACTTTGGCCCACGGCCATCCGCATTATCACAATCACGCTATAGTCGGGATGATCGCAATTTCAATCGCGATGATTCAACCGATACTGAGGTCAGTGATTTAGCAGATGCAGAGCCAACAGCTTAAAACATAATGCAAGCAAATTTTAAGGATACGAGTGATGACAATATCTAGAACTTCAAATTCAAGCACGAGCGCCGCTGCTTCATCTGCCGGAAAAACCGGAGGCCTTCGTCGCCCATTTTTTCGCCGCCAAAAAGCTTGCCCATTCACTGGGTCAGAGGCTCCCCCCATTGATTACAAAAATGCTCGGCTTTTGACGCGATATATTTCCGAGCGCGGAAAAATCATTCCCAGCCGCATTTCATCTGTCTCAGCAAAGAAGCAACGTGAGTTGGCAGTTGCCATTAAGCGTGCTCGCTTTCTGGGCCTTTTGCCTTACGCAAATGTTCGCTAACAAACGCCAAGCGCATTAACAGGAGTTAACACAATGCAAATTATTTTATTAGAGCGCATTGATAAGCTTGGCATGATGGGCCAAGTTGTGGATGTCAAACCAGGTTTCGCAAGGAACTACCTTCTTCCTCAGAAGAAAGCTTTACGAGCCACAGAAGAGAATATCGCGTTTTTTGAAAAGCAGAGAGTTGATTTGGAAGCAAAGAATCTCAAAGCTAAGTCAGATGCAGAGTTTGTCGCAACAAAACTGGATAATGTTTCGATCATTCTTATTCGTCAAGCTGGTGAAACAGGTCAGCTTTACGGATCTGTCTCGGCGCGCGATATTGCTGATGCCATTCAAACCGAGGTGAAGATCAATATTTCCAAAGCACAGGTTCTCATTCATCAGCCTATTAAAACATTGGGTCAGCATTTGATTCAAGTCGCGCTTCACCCCGAGGTTCGGGTCAATGTTACCGCAACCATTGCCCTTTCCACAGATGAAGCAAAGTTGATGGTTGAAAAAGCTAAGAAGCCTACACAAGAGTAATGTTTATGCAAGGAGGGGCCACACATAACGAGTGCCCCTACTTCAACTTTACAGGCTAACCTTTATGGAAACACCCAGAACACTGCCTCATAACGACGAAGCTGAGCAAGCGCTTTTAGGAGCACTCATGTTCAATAACAACGCTTATGAGCAAGTATCGGAGTTTCTTTTACCAGCTCATTTTTTTCATCCCGCCCATGCGAAAACATTTGAAGTTATACAAAAACTGATTGAGCGCGGACATGTCGCAGATCCTGTTACACTTCACGATTATTTTGTCCACAACGACCTTCTCGATTCCGTTGGCGGAAAAGAATATCTAGGCAACCTGGTTGACTCAGTTGTCACCGTCACGAGCGTAGGCGATTATGGGCATATCATTTATGATCTTTACCTAAGGCGACAGCTAATTGGGCTGAGCCACGATATGGCCACTGAGGCTTACAAATTTGATCCAGACCAAACAGCCACCCAGCAGATTGAGCATGTTGAACGGCAATTATTTGATCTTGCTAGCACGGGCGAGCTGGAGAAAAAATTTCAACCCCTCCAAGCCGCCCTTGGAGAGGCACTTAAAATCGCCGAGAAAGCCTTTAAACGGTCACGAGCACTGGTAGGCGTCACAACGGGATTGGACGACTTAGATCGCCTCTTAGGCGGCCTTCACCCATCAGACCTCATCATTTTAGCAGGCCGACCCTCCATGGGGAAAACAGCGCTAGCTACCAATATTGCTTTCAATGCTGCACTTGCTGAAATGGAAAGACAAGAGGGCGCGACAGTTGCCTTTTTCTCCCTAGAAATGTCCTCTGAGCAATTAGCAACTCGTATCCTAGCCCAAGAATCAGCCATTTCATCGGATAAGATTCGTCGCGGCGAGCTCAAAGAGGCAGACTTCCCAAAATTTGTGGAAGCCACTCGACGTTTGAATGCGCTACCTATGTATATCGATGACACACCCGCTCTAACCGTTTCCGCTCTGCGCACGCGCGCTCGGCGTTTAAAGAGGCAGCACAATTTGGGTCTCATCGTCATTGATTATCTCCAGCTATTGTATAGCGGGAGCGGCAGTCGATCCTCCGAAAATCGGGTTCAAGAAATTTCCGAAATTACACGCTCTTTAAAAGCATTAGCAAAGGAGCTCAGCGTTCCCGTCATCGCCTTATCCCAGCTTTCGCGCGCTGTTGAGCAGAGGGACGATAAACGCCCACAACTTGCAGACCTTCGTGAGTCAGGCTCCATCGAGCAAGATGCGGATGTGGTGATGTTTGTCTATCGGGAGGAATACTATTTGGCCCGCAAAGAGCCACAACCTGGAACAGATAAACACTTAGCTTGGCAAGAATATTTAGGGCAAATCCACAATATTGCGGAAGTCATTGTTGCTAAGCAGCGCCATGGCCCCATCAGCACAGTCAAACTCTTCTTCGATGGCCACCTCACCAAGTTTGGCAACCTTGCCGCACAAGATATGCCCTCACTGGCGAATTATCATTAATCATTTGGAACTTAAAGCCACAGTCCTCCACCGCAGGTGAAGGTTTTTTGTTATGCAAAAAAATCCCCCATAGGCTAAGCCCATGAGGGATTTTGTGGTATATACAGCTCACCTTTAACAGGCGTTATTTTAAGTCCATGATAGCCCGCTGAAGGAGTCATTGGGCTAGTAAGCCGAAAGAGATGTTTCATCCTCTTTTCTTATGAGCTATCACTACACTAAAACCTCCCCATCGCACTATAGCTACCCAGGAATGATTGCGATTCCAGCAAGCTTGCAGGGGTTGTAAAGACGGCGCGCGGGTTGACTTACGCCTGCTTCAGCAGTAACCTAGACCGGGTAGATTCTTTGAGATACTTAAAGATAAAAAATTGTAGCCTTTAGCCTTATTAATTTTTTGTAGGTATAGCAACCTTGATACGATGTCATGAGGAGTAAAAAATGACTAAAGACATTAGATGGCCTATGTAATAACTAAGCAACTTACTGAAGGTCCATAAGGAATGATAGTGGCACTAAAGCATCCAAATTAATCAACTCTTACCTGCTCGAGGTGGTAGTTGTTTTATGGCAATTGCAGCCAATTTTCATCCTTTTTAACTTTATCTAAAACAAAATCTACAAATGTTTTAAGCGCATAATTCCTAACTCCGTAAGTAGGATATACGAGGTGCGTTGTTCCGTTAATGTTCTTTTTCGGATCAAATACCCCATCTAATAACCTCACCAAATCTGTGCTAATCGACTGATAAGCTGGAATCGCTCCAATTCCCACCCCTTTAACAAGCAAGGCCTTGCAATGAAAAACATCATCGGTTGTTATAAAATGCTTGCGTGGCTTGCCACCCTCCCTGCCTTGATAAAGGAGGGAATTGTTTCGCAAATCATCATTGTAATAGGAATACCCCTTGTTCCACTCGTAACGAACCAATCTGTGACCATCCAAATCATCCCATGCTTGAGGATGGCCAAATTCCTCAAGATATGTAGGATGCGCAAAAGGAAAAAATTGGCTAGCTCCCACTCTTTTCCAAATGTAGGACGACTTTTGAGGCTTAGGGAGCGCTGTTATTCCCACGAACGCTCCGCTGAGCTGCCCAGAAAACAGGAGAGATTTATACTCTTCAGTCCTCACATTCAATGTAATATTCGGGAAAAGCCTACTGAATTCTAAGATGTATTCATTCACCAAATCCCGACCGAAGTTTTCGACAATAACTTTCAGCTCGCCCTCTGGTTTGTTTTTGATGGCCTTCAGGTCAATCGGCAAGCGATCCACCCCCTCCAACATCGATGGCGCTATGCGGGCCAAATACTCACCTTCAGGCGTTAAAACCAGCCCCGACTGATGGGGAACGATGAGCTCCACGCCAAGCTGCTCTTGCAGTTTCTTGATCTGTTTGCTCACAGCTGGCTGCTCAATACCAATAATCTCTGCTGCGTGGGTTAGATTCCGACATCCCACCACCGTCATAAACGTATGCAACAAATTTATCTCAAAACTCATGTAAACCCTTTTGCCCTCTTGCCTTATAATACCTCATTCTCCTTAACACCCATTTAATCACTCTCCCTTACAAATAATAACCTGCCAAAACAAGAATGGTTGAAATTCCTTTAAGTTTTAGGTTGGCCTATTTAAGGAAGGCATGCGGGTTGACTTACGCCTGCTTCAGCAGTAGCCTGAAGTTGTGAATCTAAGGAAAAACTTTAACTATGTTGCAATTAAGAACCGACAATTAATTATATTTAGCCATCCTGCTTGAGGGCGGCCTTAGTCGTAACGTGCTGGACTTAGATATAAATAGATTATTAGAGATGTTTAAAATGAGAAATTGTAGCGGCTGGCCTTATTAAACATCATATGCAGATTGAATTTAAAACTCAAATCGAGGTGTATAGCCATGTTTTATTAACATCCTCTTTGATTTTCTCTTCAATAAATTCTTTAAAAATTTTTACATAAAGTAGATTAATAGCATATCTTGGATAAACGAGCCATGTATTAGTTTGTAGGCAAATTGATGGATCATATTTATCGTTAAATAATCTCACAAGCCCGGTATTTCTAGCCTGATACATTGGCAAGGTTGCAATTCCGGCTCCTTTTAGCAACAGCGAACGACAATGCACGGTATCATCGGTTGTTATAAAATGCCCGCGTGGACTTTTTTCTGGTCGCCCAAGATAAAGCAAAGGATTATTTTTTCTATCATCTTTATATGAAGTAAACGATTTGTTCCAAATATAACGAACAATGCGATGATCATCTAGTTCTTCAAAATTTATTGGTATACCAAACTTCTCAAAATACTTCGGGTGGCCATATGGATAAAAGCCACCTGTCCCAAGCCTTTTCCAGATATACTGTGAATCATCAGGCCTTTGAATGGACGTGACCCCAACAAAAGCTCCACTTAACTGGCCTGAAAATAGAAGTTGCCTTGATTCTTCTGTCCGAATGTTAAGTTTAATACCAGGATAAAGTTCACTAAATTCATTGAAATATTCATTCACCAAATCCCGACCGAAGTTTTCAACAATAACTTTCAGCTCGCCCTCTGGTTTGTTTTTGATGGCCTTCAGGTCAATCGGCAAGCGATCCACCCCCTCCAACATCGATGGCGCTATGCGGGCCAAATACTCACCTTCAGGCGTTAAAACCAGCCCCGACTGATGGGGAACGATGAGCTCCACGCCAAGCTGCTCTTGCAGTTTCTTGATCTGTTTGCTCACAGCTGGCTGCTCAATACCAATAATCTCTGCTGCGTGGGTTAGATTCCGACATCCCACCACCGTCATAAACGTATGCAACAAATTTATCTCAAAACTCATGTAAACCCTTTTGCCCTCTTGCCTTATAATACCTCATTCTCCTTAACACCCATTTAATCACTCTCCCTTACAAATAATAACCTGCCAAAACAAGAATGGTTGAAATTCCCTTGAGTTTACACAAATTCTCAAGATTACATTAAGGTTGACCGAGAATACATAACTTGTATGATAGGCGCGGAGTGACTTGACGAAAAAGTGAATCAGGGTAGGATGAGCCGAACATTATTTAATTTGAAACGTGGCTCCTCATTAACGGATTTTTTGACTCTTATGCTTCATTTCATTGCCTCCATTGGTCGGCTCACATTACTTTTCTTGGAAACTACAGGGAAGTTGGGCATCTTTGTTGGTAACATTTTTCGTCAGTTGGTTAGCCCACCGTACCCTTGGTCCCAATTATGGCGGCAAGTTATTGAAATTGGCTACCTTTCATTACCAGTAGTTGGCCTAACTGCACTCTTTTCTGGTATGGTTTTAGCACTTCAAAGCTACACAGGCTTTTCTCGCTTTTCGGCAGAGGGCGCCATTGCCACTGTTGTGGTTTTATCGATGACACGCGAGCTTGGACCCGTCCTAGCGGGGCTGATGGTGGCAGGGCGCATCGGGGCATCCATAGCCGCGGAAATCGCAACCATGCGCGTTACAGAACAAATCGATGCACTAACCATGCTTTCAACAAACCCAGTCAAATATTTAGTTTTACCCAGGGTTATCGCAGGCATTACAATGTTGCCAGTTTTAGTGCTTATTGCGGACATTATTGGTGTCTTTGGTGGATATTTAGTTAGCACGCTTAAACTTGGCTTTAGTCAAGGCACCTATCTTACTCAAACACTCAAGCATCTTAAGGCCGATGATGTTATATCTGGACTTATCAAAGCCTCAGCCTTTGGTTTCATTATCACATTGATGGGTTGTTACACTGGCTTTCATGCTAAACGTGGCGCTCAAGGTGTTGGCTCAGCCACCACCAATGCTGTTGTCGCTGGTTCAATCCTCATCCTCATTTGCAATTATATCCTCACATCCTTGTTGTTTGATAAGTAGGAGAAGATCAGCCCATGGCCAAACCCAAGGTAAAAATTGCGCTCAAAAATATTTCTAAATCTTTTGGCAAAAAGACTGTTTTAGACAAGTTGTCCCTAGATATCATGGAAGGCGACTCGCTCGTAATCATGGGGGGGTCAGGCACAGGAAAATCTGTTTTGCTTAAGTGTATCCTAGGCCTTGTCAAAGCAGATCATGGAAGCATCAAACTTAATGGCGATGAATGCTTTAACTTAAGAGGAAAGAGTTATGAAAAGTTCCTTACGCACTTTAGCATGTTGTTCCAAGGCTCGGCGCTTTTTGACAGCATAACTGTTTGGGAAAATGTCGTGTTTGGGTTAAGGCAAACCAAACAAATGACCAATGCTGAGGCTCAAGAAATTGCCATTGAAACCATTGGCTCTGTTGGCTTAAACAAAGAGGTAGCTTTTTCGTATCCCGCTGAACTATCAGGCGGCATGCAAAGAAGGGTCGCCATTGCCAGGGCCATCGTCACGAAACCCGAGATCATTTTTTTTGATGAACCCACAGCTGGCTTGGATCCTATTATCAGTAACGTTATTAATGAAATGATTGTGGATTGTTCTAAAAAACTTGGAGCCACTTCAGTTACCATCACCCACGACATTAACAGCGCACGAAAAATCGCTAAGAACGTTGCCATGATCCATGGAGGGAAAATCATATGGGCTGGCCCCATTGAACAAATGGATAAATCAGGCAACGATTATGTGGAACAGTTTATTCATGGCCAAACGAAAGGGCCTATTGAACTCCAAATTAAAGGTTAAGCGTTATGGCGCGTGACAAACGATCCTTCATTTGCCAATCCTGTGGCCATCGACACAGTAAGTGGGTTGGCCGATGTGAAGGGTGCCAAGGATGGAATACGCTGGTAGAAGAAAATACGTCCCCAATCGCACCAGCCTCACTAGCCGTTGAAGGCGGCAGAGCCGTTACAATCCAGCATCTTAACACCATCGAATCGCAACCTGCCCGATGGGCCACCCACATGGAGGAGCTTGATCGTGTCTGTGGCGGCGGACTTGTGCCCGGATCTGTGCTATTGATCGGCGGAGATCCAGGCATTGGCAAATCAACTCTCTTGATTCAGGCCATGGCACAACTTTCAACTCACCACCCTGTTTTGTATGTTTCTGGAGAAGAATCGCTTGAACAAATCCAACGGCGAGCTGCACGCCTTGGGTTATCAGAAGCTTCAGTTGAGCTCATCAGCGAAACAAACATTTCAAACATTTTAGCCACAATCGAATCTGAAAAGCGTCACAAGATTGTGGTGATTGATTCCATTCAAACTATTTTCAGCGACAGCATTGAATCTGCCGCAGGAACAGTAAGCCAGCTACGGTTATGCGCGCATCATCTCATTCATTATGCCAAAAAGCATAATATAGTGATGATCTTCGTGGGACATGTCACCAAGGAAGGCACCATTGCTGGCCCAAAAGTTTTGGAGCACATGGTGGACACTGTTCTTTATTTTGAAGGCGAGAGAGGTCATCACTATCGCATTTTGAGGGCCGTCAAAAATCGATTTGGTCCTTGCAATGAGATTGGTGTTTTTGACATGCAGGAAAAAGGGTTGGTCGAAGTCACAAACCCTTCGTCGCTTTTTATGGGATCACAAGAAACACAAGTTGATGGTTCTGCCATTTATGCCGGCCTAGAAGGAACCAGACCTTTATTAGTTGAAGTACAGGCACTGGTATCTGACTGCCCCTATGGTAACCCCAGGCGCTCGGTTGTTGGATGGGACCTGGGACGCCTTAATATGCTCCTTGCTGTGATCGAGACCCGATGCGGCATTTCCTTGGCCCAAAAGGATGTCTACCTCAACATCGCTGGTGGACTTAAAATCATTGAGCCAGGCGTGGATTTATGCGCAGCTGCTAGCCTTCTTTCGGCGTTAACGGAAGTACCCCTTCCTAAAGGAAGCGTTTTTTGTGGGGAAATAGGATTATCTGGAGAGGTGCGGCCAGTCCAAGCCATGGACGCTAGGCTCAAAGAGGCGGCCAAACTTGGCTTTACATCAGCCTATCTTCCCTTAAAAGGTTCTGCACTTTTAGGTCTTTTACCAGAAAGCATGTCTGTATATGATGTAACTCATGTCAGGGGCCTTTTACCGCTTATAGCTGACAAGATTTCGGGCGAGCACAAAAGGAGAACTTAAAAAATGTCGCAAGCTTCAGCCGCACATGCAGCCGATATAATCATTATTGCATTTTTGGTTATTGCTGCCCTAATAGGCGTGATTTCAGGTTTCACTAAGCTATTTCTCAATATTGTTGCTTGGGGAAGCGCCATTACCTTGGCCCTTGTTTTTGCAAGCCATATCCAACCTTTCTTCTTTCAATTTATCCCTTATACATTGCCCTCCACAATTATCGCAGCAAGTTTAATCTTTGTCGTGACGTTAAGTGTTTTGATCTACATCAGCAGCTCCCTCGGAAAGCTGATTAAATCCAGCGCTCTTAGTGGACTCGATCGATCCTTAGGCCTTATTTTAGGGATATGTTTGGGGACATTCTTGACCTCCGGCATATTTAATTTTATACCAATGTTTCTCTCGAAAGAAAAGTATGACAATCTGGTTCAAAATGCGAAACTTGGCCACATTTTTCAAGAAGCATCCAAGTATAGCCGTTTAATTGCTGGGACTGTATTATCCAATAAACTGCTCAGCTCTTTTTCCTCGACACCCAATACACAAACAGAAAATCCTTTCACACCCCACCAAGAACCAACTAAAGAGGCCACCTCTTCAGAACGCCCTAGTGGCTATGGCGGCGAGGAGCGGAATCAAATCGATCAATTACTTCAAGAGGAGCTCGTGCCTAAGCTTGAGAGTCCCCTCATCCAGGAGCATAAGGAAAACCCCTCCGAGTCTGCAAAAGACTCACCTTCCAAGGAGCCACCGGCTCAACCGTCGCAAACATCCAGCACATAAGATCATGACTGTTTTTCATAATAAAAATATTCTCATTACGGGAGCGTCAGATGGTTTAGGAGCTGCTCTTGCTTTGGCCTTTGCTAAAGAAGGCGCTAATTTACTTCTGCTTGCCCGAGATGTTGACAAACTTGAGAAAATTGATGATGAAATCAATGCTCTAGGCGCCACCGCCACTTTGATCCCTTACGATCTTTCTAATTGGATGAATTTGCGGCAGCTAACCCAATACATTTATGATGCGTTCAAACATCTAGACGTGGTCATTGGGAACGCTGCCCAAATCGGAACTCTCACAACAACGCCACATGCGGTCGTTGATGAGTGGGAGCAAATTTATCGTGTGAATGCCTTAGCAAACTTTGCCCTCATTCAGACTACAGACCCCCTCTTGCGTTTGAGCTCTGCTGGTAAAGCTATCTATGTAACGTGTTCTCCTAACAGCTTATCTTACCCTTATGCTCAAGCCTATTGGGGTCACTACTTTAGCTCCAAAGCTGCCCTTGAAAGTATTGTTTTAACCTACGCCCAAGAGGTTATGCAATCGACCATCAAAGTTAATTTGATTGACCCTGGCCCCTTACGAACCAAGCTCAGGCATCATGCACTCCCAGGAGAGCCAGCACATAACGCCAGGGGCCCCAATGAGGTAACACAGCTCTTTTTAGATCTTGCCAATCCTGCAAATGAGCAGCACGGACAAATCATTCGAGTGTAGGAATAACCTCAAGCATTATATTAAATTGCAGCTCGTTAAAAATAGGTCGATCTTTTCAAAGGCCACTTTAATGATCTCTTCACTAATGTAAGGATTGAGCAAAACAGCTTTGAGCCATTTTTTATCTTTATACCATGGTGCAGATAGAAAGATCCCACAATCTTGAGTCAAGAATTTTTGCAATGACGTATTCAATTCGTCCAGCTTTTTTGGATCAATAGCTGGATTAAAATATCTGAAGCACACAACATTAGTTTGCGGTCTATGAGCAACTTTAAGATATGGCCTTGCCTCAATGGCTTTGACAAAAGCCTCCTTCAAACCAATGCCATAATCCACTAAATTCCCTAGACCTTCTTTTCCAAAATGCTGAAATGAAGCCCAAACCTTGACAATTTCAGCGTGCCTAGACCCTTGCACAGTAATTTCCCCCAAATTCATGTATTCATCTGGTGTTTGCATATAGGGCAAATATACTGAGAAAAGATTGCTCATTTTCGCATAATCTTTGACCATCAACAGCGAACATGTTTTGGTAACAAAAAGCCACTTTTGGGGATTAAACGTGATGGAATCAGCGTTTTCAATGCCTTTTAGCAAGTGCTTATTTTCATGAGAAAATATCAATGCCCCGCCATATGCCCCGTCAACATGAAGCCAAACCCCATATTCTTTGGCTATTTTAGCAATTGGCTCTAAAGGATCAATAACACCCGCAACAGTTGTCCCAGCAGTTGCAATAATGCATAAAGGAATGATGGATTCACTTTTCAATGATTCGAGAGTATTAACTAATTCATGAACGGAAAGCCTACCTGATTCATCTGTAGGAATCAGCCTAACATTTTCCAAACCGATGCCAAGCGTCATTCCTGCACGCTGAATAGACGTATGAGCCTCTTGCGAGGCAATGATAACCATTCTTTTGTCTGCCCCGCCTTGCATACCTTTTGACAACAAGTTTGGGAATCGATCATTTCGAGCCATAGCTATGGCTTGCAGGTTAGAAAGGCTTCCACCACTAAGTATGACACCGCCAGCTTTTTCTCCCAAACCAAACTGCTTAGCAACATCTTTGATCAGCTGAGTCTCCATTTGCGTAAAAAGAGGAGAGAGCTCTAAGCTGATCATGTTGTTGTTTATAGCGGCGGCAACGATTTCTCCGATAACCGAGAATGTTGTGGGCAGCGGACTCATGTGCGCCATATAGTGTGGGTGAGCTACATTGGTGCTATGATCATAAAATTGTGTCAGAATCTCAATTATCTTAGTGTCTGCCATTCCCTTCTCTGGCAACATTGTCAGAGTTTTTTGGAACGCTTTCACTTTCTCAAAATCTGGATAGGGAAGCCTCTGTGCAGCCATTGAAAGTTTAGCCACCAGTTGATTAACGGTTTGTCTTAATAGCGCATCAACCTCATTTTTGTTGAGTCCCTTTGGATCAATGTAAGCAGTACGCGGCAACCCTTTTACAAGCATAATTTTACCTTCGTTGTATGCGTTTTATCATACATGAACGAGGGTAAATTTTGTCTTAAATATAATCCATTTCATAGATCTATAATGAAAAACCTGGGAGCATACCTCCCAGGTTTCATTAATCGAATAAAACAATAGTTTTTATTTTTTCGAGGTTGCTACCTTCTTTTTATTGAACATAAAGGTGAAAGGAATACCAGGAATCTTAAAGAAGAAAGAGACAATACGTGTAATCGCCGCACCAGCAGCCGCAAATACCACTGCATAAATGATATTTTCGGTGTTCACTTCTTCTGTTTGAGTCTGCATGATAATGGCAAATATTAAGCCCCAGATGAGCGCTATCTCAGCATAAAACTCTCCTGTTAAGCAGCTCCTTTTCTCGTAAGACCTCAATAAATCTCGTGCAAAACCACCACCAACACCTGTTACAGCCGCTAATAATGGCCCCCAGAACCAAAGCGGATCAGCCTTCACAATCACCGCAACAGTCACACCAACAACTGTAAAGGCACCCAGTCCAATCGCGTCACAAACCTGAATGATATTGTTTCCAATTTCATTCAGCTTTTGCTTGGAAGCATGAACCTTAGCCGAAGAAAAGAAGAGCTTATAGATATTCATGATGACAAAAGCAACCACCACTACCGCAACCACAATAAATAGGTAAGATGGCGACTTCACGATACCTAAAGGTGTTCTTTGCGCGATAACATCTCGCATGATACCACCACCCACTGATGGAAGAGCAGTCATAACCAATGTTCCGAAGAAATTAGCCTTCTCCTCAAAAGCAATGACAAGCCCCGAAATAGCGAAGGCAATGATACCCATTACCTCTAAGATAAAGAACCACCGGCTGTCTAGCGTTTGCAAGAGCAATACAGGGAAGAGATATTGGCTAACAATCTTACCATATTCACCATTTTCTTTAGCTTGTTTGATCGAATTGTTATACATATCTACTACTGAAGTTGGGATGGTTTTCTTCGAAAAGATGAAGTATAGCGGGTAGCTCATGTTCAAGCGACGTTCTTCAACATTGTTCAAGTTTTTGGTACGCCAAGCTAATGTAGCGCCCACCACACGATCAACGAGGTAAATATCAACTTTTCGATGTATCAGCATTTGAAAGTTATCAAAATCTGTCTTGGATTTAATGATCTGAGAAGCGTTAGATGCATCATTGATAAAATTCATCACTTCATTTGAAGCATAATGGTATCCATCAATCACACCAACCTTCAGCTTCTTTTTCTTAATCATTTCCAGCATTTCTTGTGGCGTTTTAAAAGGCAGATCCTGGGATTTGTGACGCAGAATAAAGGCAACGTTTTCTTCTGTCCTATAGGTTTGCGAATAAAGGCCCCATTCTTTACGCTCGGCAACCTCTGCTGCGCCTGCCACAATATCTCTCTTACCGGTCTTAATATCATCCAAATGTTGTTTCCAGGAGACTTCTTCTAAATCAACATTAAGGCCGATCGAGTTAGCATAATATGTCGTTAACTGTACATCCATGCCGGTCAAACGGCTCACACCGGCACCTGTTTCAACATATTGATAAGGATCCCAAAGGTACCAGCCACTTTTAATGGCGTCTCTTTTTAGAATGTCTCCAGCGTTAGTCTTACCGCTCTCGCTTGTCGCACCAGCCTCCACCTGAGACTCTTGCGATTCATTTTGCTCGGCATCATGCACCGCTGTAGCTGATTCTTGCTGTGCCGGCGCATTTGCTAAGGCTTGACTGCCTACACCGAAAATCACGCTTAGCACAACGGCTAAATGTTTCACTAACTTCATTTTACTATCCAAAACTTTAACCATTTTCCCTGCCACTATTTATTGTTTATTCTTAGAATTTTATACCAATTTACGTAAATAAAAAATTTATTTTAATCCACATATCAGACAGAAGTGTCGAGCCTTCCTTTTACTCTTGCGTTTTAACAGAGAATCTATTAAAGACTAGTTAATCCTTGTCGCGGGGTGGAGCAGCCCGGTAGCTCGTCAGGCTCATAACCTGAAGGTCGTAGGTTCAAATCCTACCCCCGCAACCAAAGGAAGTTCAGGGCTTCAGCAGGTTTTCACAAAACAAAAACGGCGTGGTTGCTACTCCGTCGCTACTTTGAAGATCCAACCCCATCCATCTCGGTACATGTTCTGGAGCAGATTTATAGCGGATTTTTTCAAAAGAGAGTCATTGTCCTTTTGATTGAACAGCGGCTTTAAAAATTTCCGCACGAATTACGTGCTTAAGCGATATGAAAGAACAGGCACAGCGTTAAACCCATGTGGATTGAAGTATTGCTACATCTCAGCATCCTTTGTACCATTGCCTGGGTAGTAGGTACCTTTAAAAACAATCCTAATTTCCTCAGGGCAAGAAAATAGTCTTGACTATTTTTCGATATATGTTAATTTAGACGCATCGTCAGCAATATATACGCTTATGCTATGAAAAGATTTTATGATTTTGTAATCAAAGAACACTTAAGAAACTATCAACAGATGATCTTTTTATCTGGTCCAAGACAAGTTGGCAAAACAACTTTGGCTAAAGATATCAAAAAAGAGTATGAAGACTTTTTTTATTTTAACTGGGACATTCTAGCTGATAGAGAAAAAATCTTATTAGGACAAACAGAGATAGGGCACATTGCAAGACTTGATGCCATTAAAAATGATCATACGGTAATTGTATTTGATGAGATTCACAAATATAAGCTCTGGAAAACTTTCATTAAAGGCTTCTTTGATCAATACAAAGAAAAATGTAAGATAATCGTAACGGGCAGTTCAAGCTTAGACACCTATAATAAAGGTGGAGACAGTATGATGGGAAGATATTTTTTATATCACATTTTCCCTATTACTGTAGGAGAGTTGGTAGAAAATAATAACTATCCAGAACAAATAACTTTTCCCCCTAAACAAATAAAACAGAGTGATTTTGACACGTTATTGAAACACGGTGGTTTTCCTGAACCTTTTTTGCATAATGACAGCATGTTTTCTGGTAGATGGAAGGGGTTGCGTAATAAACAGCTTTTTAGAGAGGACATACAGAGCCTTAGCAACATTCAAGAAGTCGATCAGTTAGAAGTATTAGCTAAGATTCTTCAAGCTCAGGTTGGTCAGATCGTTAATAGATCCACATTATCACAGAAAATAAGAGTGTCGGTTTCTACGATCAGCAGATGGCTCAATACCTTACAGACACTCTATTATTGTTTTGAGATTAAACCTTGGTCACGTAACGTTAAAAGAAGTTTAGTTAAAGAACCAAAGATTTTTTTGTATGATTGGTCTTTAGTACAAGACGTCGGTGCAAAATTCGAAAATTTTGTGGCATTACATTTATATAAATTTGTCCTGTTCCAGAATGATACAGGTAGAGGGGATTACGGACTTTATTTCGTAAGAGATAAAGATAAAAAAGAGGTAGATTTTTTGGTTGTAAAAGACGGACAACCCTGGTTGTTGGTTGAGGTTAAAGCTTCAGCAAATGCTCCAGTAAGCAAATCATTGTATTATTATGCACAGGAACTCATGGTGCCTCATACTTTTCAAGTGGTATTTGATATGGAATATGTAGATAAGGATTGTTTTAAATATAAAGAACCAATTATCGTTCCTGCTCAAACTTTTCTTTCACAGTTGGTATAGCTTTTTTTACACAAACTATCAACTTACAGCTCATATCCTATCACCACTGATAGGAAAAAACAAGAAAAGTGATAGAAAAATGATTTGATAAGCCCAGACACTATGACTGTGCTGATGTAATTCCTGCAAGCATAAGCCACCAGTCAAAGACAGAAAACGCCCCAACATCATCATCGGAAAAAATATAGCAACGCGGCGCTTTTTATGATATAAAAATTCACATACCCCATTAAGAAATAGCTTCAAAAAATAACCGTCACACATGAAATTCCTATCCCCGCTCATCCCTGGTACCTTAATTAAGCGTTACAAACGATTTCTCGCAGACGTCACCCTAAGCCTTAGTGAAATTGTGACCGTTCATTGCCCAAACCCAGGCGCAATGACAGGCCTTACGGCCCCTGGGAACAAAGTTTGGCTTTCTCTTTCAGCAAACCCCCATCGCAAGCTCAAGTATACTTTAGAGATGATTGAAGCTGAGGGGACTATAGTTGGTGTTAACACACTGCACCCCAACAAAATCGTGCACGAAGCTTTGTCGAGTAAAATGATTCCAGAGCTTGCTCACTATGAAACATTTGCTTGTGAAGTTGCGTATGATCAAAATTCTCGCATTGATTGGCTTGCCACACACCATTCCTACCCCCCATGCTATGTTGAAGTCAAAAATGTCCACCTCAAAATTGGGACAGGCGCTCAATTCCCAGATGCTGTAACGACCCGCGGCACAAAGCATCTTCAAGCTCTCTCCAGGTTGGCCGAACAAAAGCAAGCTCGCGCAATTTTAATCTACATTATTCAACGCAATGATATTGACCATTTTTCTCTCGCCAGCCATATTGATCCAACATACGCCAAAATGGCTGCTTTAAGCCATTCTTTAGGTGTTGAAATGTATGCTTACTGCTGCAATGTCACGCAAAGTGAGATTTCTCTCAGCCACCGCATACCCATAATTGATTGAAGGAACTTGATTAACAATGACAAAAACGAAACCCTCTCATGTTTGTGGCCATGGCTGTGATCACCACCATTCCTATGTCGACACAACTGATGAAGATCTTATTCTAGACACTGGAGAGATTGTCATTCATCAGCCAGCTGATTTTGCTAAAATGCATGCCGCAGGACGCTTAGCGGCCGAAACATTAGATTACATTACGCCTTATATACAAAAAGGGGTTACAACACAAAAACTTAACGACCTATGTCATGATTTTATTATTCAAAATGGCGCCATTCCTGCACCCCTCAATTATCGCGGATTCCCAAAATCTATCTGCACATCCATAAATCACGTTGTGTGCCATGGTATCCCTGGCGATAAAGTGCTCTGCGAAGGCGATATCATTAACATCGATGTGACTGTCATTTTAGATGGATGGCACGGAGATACCAGCCGTATGTTCTGCGTTGGCAAACCAAACGTCAAAGCCCGCAAGCTAATTGAGGTAACTTATGAGGGGATGATGCAGGCCATTCGAATTGTGAAACCAGGGATAACCCTCGGTGATATTGGTCACACCATCCAGTCCTATGCTGAATCTCATCGTTTTTCAGTAGTCCGTGATTTTTGTGGCCATGGCATCGGCCGCACATTTCATATGCCCCCCAATGTGCTGCATTATGGACGCGCAGGACAAGGCCTTGTCCTTCAACCTGGGATGTTTTTTACCATCGAACCAATGACCAACGCCGGCCATTATGCTGTCAAAGTTCTGTCTGACGGATGGACTGCTGTCACTAAAGATAAAAATCTTTCGGCTCAATTTGAACACACTATTGGCGTCACAGAAAACGGCCATGAAATCTTTACACTCTCACCCGCAGGCCTTGATCATCCATTTGTAACCGTATGATAGAAAATCCCCCTCCTCATTATGAAGGACATCGCGGTCGCTTGCGAGAGCGCTTTCAGGCAACCGGGGGCGTGGCTTTGCAGGATTATGAACTACTTGAAATGCTACTTTTTACGGTCTACCCTCGGCGAGATGTTAAGCCGCTTGCAAAATCTTTGATCCAAAAATTTGGCAGCTTCGCTGGTGTGTTTCATGCACCCATGGACACTCTGATGGAATGCCCTGGCATCGGTTTGACGGCTGCCGCTTTCCTCAAAGGCATTAAAGAAACCGCCATCCGCTTATCCCGCAGTGAAATTATACAAAGGAACGCGTTTGAATCATGGCAACAAATTATTGATTATTGCCGGCTGCAATGTGGCTACGAAATGGTTGAACAGTTTCGTGTTCTTTTCTTAGATAAAAGAAACAACCTCATTGCGGATGAGCAGCAGCAAAAAGGAACCGTCGATCATGCCTCTGTTTATCCGCGTGAGATTGTGAAAAGAGCGCTAGAGATTGGAGCAACAGGACTCATTTTGCTTCATAACCATCCTAGCGGGGATCCCACCCCTTCGGCTTCAGACATCGATATGACACTGAAAGTCGTAGATGCGGCTAGACCACTGGGTATTATAGTGCATGATCATATTATTCTTACCAGATCTAGCCATGCATCCTTAAAGACTTTAGGTTTAATATGAAAGCGCTGGATCGTTATTACGATATTCTAGAAACCATCACACGCGCCGCACAAAAATACAAACGCCACGTTGAGCTGATGGTTGTAACAAAATCAGCATCAATGGATGAAATTGAACCCATTATGCAAGCGGGTTGTTTGCTATTTGGTGAAAACCGGCTGCAAGACATTCTCAAAAAATGGCTCCCCAACACCCTTGCCCATCACCATCATCAGCTCCATTTCATTGGCCAGATCCAAAGCAATAAGCTTTCCACTATTATGGAAAAATGTGATGGCATTTTGTCCTTATCCAAGCTCAAACATATTGATCTTATTCACACAATGGCAACCCCTCCGAAGAGGTTTTTCGCCCAAGTCAATATCGGCTACGAGCCTCAAAAAGGGGGCTTAGCTCCAGAAGACCTTAAAGCCTTCATCGAATATGCTCACGGCCATTCCATAATGATTGAAGGGCTAGCCGCAATACCTCCAGCACATGAAGATCCAGGACCTTATTTTATGCATCTTAAAGCCTTAGGAGAAAAATTCTGCCTGCCCAGCCTCAGCATGGGAATGAGCGATGACTATCTTACCGCCATAAAGGCTGGCGCGACCATGGTCAGGGTTGGGAGGGCTATTTTTGAGAAGTAGCAGATTAAAAAATAAAGAAAACCTTTATTGTCAAGGGTATTGTCGAGGGTTTTGAGAATATCTCTTGTGGTGTCTTATACTCAAATGTATAAGATCTTAGAATATGTTTATGAATCTTAAATGTAATGAGAGTGGCACATTCACATGTCCATAAGTAACCAGACAGTCCAGGAATATTTATCAACCATCCAGGCCGCATCACAGCTGGATGATTTGGAGAAAATCCGTATTGAGCTTCTGGGGAAAAATGGCATCCTCACCAATGCTCTAAAAAATTTGAAGGACTTAGCAAACGATGAGAGGAAAAGCCAGGGTGAACACCTCAACATCATTAAGAACGAGCTCAGCACCACCCTACAAAGACGGCTTGAATGGCTTAAGAACGAAGAGCTTGAAAGAAACCTGCAATCTCAATGGGTCGACACAACTCTCAATCATCGCAATCAACCCCATGGCAAGCTACATCCTATTCACCAGACAATGGATGAAGTTCTTTCTTATTTTCACAATTTAGGTTTTGAATCAGTCGAAGGCCCGCATATTGAGGATGACTATTATAACTTCACAGCCCTCAACATTCCTGAGATCCATCCAGCTCGACAATTGATGGATACTTTTTATTTCCCTGAAAAAAGAGACAGCCGCGATATCCTTTTGCGAACACATACTTCTAACGTACAAATTCGTGCCTTATCGCAAATGAAACCACCCTTAAGATTGGTTGCAACAGGAAGGGTTTTCCGTTCAGATTACGACGTTACTCACACACCCACATTCCATCAAATGGAGTGTATCGTGATTGAACCCAACACTTCCATGGCCCATTTAAAGGGATGCCTCAAAGCATTTCTCCAGCATTTCTTTAGTCTGGATGATGTAGCCTTAAGATTTCGGCCAAGTTTTTTTCCATTCACCGAGCCTTCAGCTGAGGTAGATATTAGCTGCTCCCGCAAAGATGGCAAGATCATCCTTGGCCAGAAAGATGACTGGCTTGAAATCCTTGGGTGTGGCATGATCCATCCAAATGTTTTAGCCAATTGTGGCATTGACCCAAGCATGCATCAAGGCTTCGCTTTTGGCATGGGCATTGAGCGCATTGCTATGCTCAAATATGGCATCTCAGATTTGCGATCATTTTATGAATCAGACTTAAGATGGCTGCATCATTATGGCTTTCAACTGCTTGAAGCAGCTAATCTTGAGCCAACGCCCAAGAGTCTTTTTGAGGGGATGCAATCATGAAATTCTCTCTTTCCTGGCTTAAACAACATCTGCAGACGTCAGCTACAGCTGACGAAATCGCCTCAACACTTAACAACATTGGTATTGAAGTTGAAGGCATCGAGGATATCGGCGCTACCATTGCTCATATAACCGTGGCTAAAGTGCTCAAGGCAGAAAAACACCCGAATGCAGACCGACTTAAGGTTTGTCAGGTTGAAACAAACCAAGGCGTTGTAGAGCTTGTTTGTGGTGCCCCCAATGCTCGCGATGGCTTAGTCACCGCCTTTGTCGCCCCTGGCCAAGTTGTCCCCAAATCAGGACAAGCACTCAAAAAGTCTGTTATTCGAGATGTCGAAAGTCATGGTATGCTCTGCTCTGCCACAGAGCTATGCTTAAGTGAAGAAAGTAACGGCACCATCATCGAGCTCGATCCTACTTTAAAAGTAGGAAGTTCCTTAGCTGAAGCCTTGGGCATGAATGACGTTGTTTTCACTGTTGCTGTAACTCCCAATCGTTCAGACTGCTTGAGCGTGCGTGGCATTGCTAGAGATTTAGCAGCAGTTGGCATCGGAAGCCTTACGCAAAATATTTACCCGATGCATACCCCCTCCACACCCTCTTCTATCCAGATTGAGTTAATGCCAGAAGCGGCTCTTGATTGTCCATTTTTTATGGGTCGAATGATCGAAGGGGTGGAAAATAGACCGAGCCCAGATTGGCTTAAACACAAGCTGCAATCCATTGGTCTTAAACCCATTTCAGCATTGGTGGATATTACCAATTATGTCTTGTTTGATATTGGCCGCCCACTTCATGCTTTCGATGCCAACAAAATTGACGGAAACATTGTCATTCGCCATGCTCGTGCTGATGAGGAAATATTGGCACTAAACGGCAAAAGTTACACTCTTGAACCAAGCATGCTGACTATTTCCGACTCCAAAAAGGCTTTGTCCATTGCTGGCATTATGGGATCAGAAAACTCTGCTTGTCAGATGGACACCACTCGCATTTTTCTTGAATCAGCCTATTTCAACTTTGAATGCATAGCGCGAACCGGAAGAGCCCTAAATATCAACAGCGATGCTCGTTATCGCTTCGAAAGAGGCGTAGACCCTGCACGAGTACAAAAAGGGCTGAACATGGCCACTAAATTAATTTTGGAAATTTGCGGTGGGCAAGCCTCAGCCATTGTGACAGCCGGCATAGAGCCAAAGCAACAATTCACCGCCCGTTTGAGTCGGCATCGCATAATGCAGTATGCTGGCATTGACATTCCAACGGCACCCCTCATTCTCGAAAAACTTGGCTTCACTTTTGAACCAAAAACCACGCCTATTTGGTCTCAGAATAACAAGCCTGATTCGTCTCAATCATCAGACGTGCTCGAAGTTATCGCCCCCTCATGGCGTCATGACATCCGCATAGAAGAAGACCTTATCGAAGAAGTCTTGAGAATCCACGGGTTTGATCGCATCCCAGATGAACCATTGCCCTATAAGCCTATTCCCAAACTCAAACCTTCAAAATCAAGCATTGTTCGAAGGACATTGGCCACGCAACACCTTGTTGAAGCCGTCACCTGGTCTTTCTTAAATGAAGAGGCTGCACAAATATTTGGAGCCGACATTCAATCGCTTACACTCATCAACCCTATTAGCAGTGAGCTCAACGTGATGCGGCCAAGTCTTTTGCCAAATCTTTTGCAGGCTAGCCAAAAAAACTTAGATAGGGGGCTGGATCAAGTTAACCTTTTTGAGGTAGGAGCGACCTATCATGGCACTCTCCCAGAGCAGCAAATTTCAATGGCCGCTGGTGTTCGTACAGGGCCCTCTCAAGTATTACATTGGTCATCAAAATCAAAGGATGTGGATATCTTTGACGTGAAAGGTGACATTTTAGCAGTTGCAGAAAATATGGGGATTAATCCCTCTTCCCTACGATATTCTACAGATAACCTTCCACCGTGGTATCATCCAGCCAGATCTTCTTCCATTATCTCGACTCAAAACAAAATCATAGGTTATTTTGGAGAACTTCACCCACGCGTTCAAAGGCAGATGGGCCTTAAGAAACCTCATGTCATTTTTGAGATATTCTTGGAGCATCTTCCACCATTTTGCATTAAGGCTCCACGCTCGCCACTGTCGCTCAACCCGCTCATGCCAGTGGAGCGAGATTTTGCGTTTATTATGGACCAAAAAGTGTCAGCTGAAAACTTAACAAAGGCTGTTAAGAAAGCAGACAGGCGTATTAGTAACGTCACTATATTTGACATCTTCGAAGGCAAAGGTATTGACCCAGGGACAAAATCCATCGCTTTGCGTGTTATGCTTCAACCACATGAGGCAACCTTTACGGATGCTGACATACAAGCCATCAGCCAAGCCATTATTCAAAACGTGGATAAGTTTTGCCAAGGGAAACTCCGTGGATGACAACCAAATTTGATCAAGCCCTAATTCGGAATTTTGCGATTATCGCCCATATTGACCATGGTAAATCCACTCTGGCGGACCGGTTGATTCAAAGGTGTGGAGCGATTGAAGATCGCGAAATGAAAGAGCAGCTTTTAGACAATATGGACATTGAGCGCGAGCGTGGCATCACCATTAAAGCCCAAACCGTTCGCCTGTTTTATAAAGCCAAGAATGGGACTACATATCAGCTTAATCTCATGGACACCCCTGGGCATGTGGATTTTGCCTATGAAGTCAGCCGCTCTCTAGCGGCTTGCGAGGGATCGTTGTTGGTTGTGGATGCCTCTCAGGGCGTTGAAGCCCAGACCTTGGCAAACGTTTACCAAGCCATCGACAATAACCATGAGATTATCCCTGTCCTCAACAAAATAGATCTTCCTGCCGCTGACCCTGATCGTGTCAAACGACAAATCGAAGATGTAATTGGCTTACCGGCTGATGATGCTGTGTTGGCCTCTGCTAAATCTGGGATTGGTATTGATGATGTCTTAGAGGCGCTGGTAACAAGGCTTCCGCCGCCAAAAGGCGTTGAGACCGAGCCACTCAAAGCTCTCCTGGTTGATAGCTGGTACGACCCTTATCTTGGCGTCGTAATTCTCGTAAGAGTCAAAGAAGGCCGACTTTCAAAAGGAAGCAAAATTAAAATGATATCCACCAACGCTTCTTATCAGGTGGATTCGGTAGGATATTTTGCACCTAAGCGCGTCCTTTGCGATAGCCTGGGGCCTGGTGAAGTCGGATTTATCACAGCCAGCATCAAGCATGTGGCTGACTGTAACGTAGGTGATACCATCACTGACGAAAAACGCCCTGCATTAGAACCATTGCCTGGCTTTAAACCCAGCGTTCCTGTTGTCTTTTGCGGCCTTTTCCCGGCTGATGCTGCTGAGTTTGATCAGCTTAAAGAAAGCTTGGCTAAATTACGCCTCAATGACGCAAGCTTCGTTTTTGAAACTGAGTCTTCCGCTGCTCTCGGGTTTGGTTTCCGTTGTGGATTCCTTGGGCTCTTACACCTGGAAATTATTCAGGAACGACTGGAGCGGGAATACAACCTTGATTTGGTCACCACGGCCCCAAGTGTGGTCTACAAAGTCCATATGACGGATGGCTCCATCGTGGAAATGCACAATCCAGCCGACATGCCTGATCCGGTCAAAATCGACTTTATTGAAGAGCCATGGATCCAAGCGACTATTCTTGTTCCAGATGAATACCTTGGCCCTATATTAACGCTATGTACAGAGCGCCGGGGCATCCAAGTTGATCTAACCTACGCTGGCTCAAGAGCCATGGCCGTTTATAAATTACCCCTCAACGAAGTGGTGTTTGATTTTTATGATCGGCTTAAATCCGTCAGCCGCGGTTATGCAAGTTTTGATTATCAATTGGATAGCTACCAGGAAGGTGATTTGGTTAAACTTTCTATCTTGGTGAATAACGAAGCTGTGGATGCTCTATCTATGATTGTTCACCGCTCCCAAGCTGAGCATCGTGGAAGGGCTCTTTGCGAGCGCCTCAAAGATTTGATCCCAAGGCAGCTGTTCAAGATTGCCATCCAAGCGGCGATTGGGGGCAAAGTCATTGCCCGCGAGACCGTCGCTGCCATGCGCAAAGACGTGTTGGCGAAATGTTATGGCGGTGATATCAGCCGTAAACGCAAACTGCTGGACAAGCAAAAAGCAGGTAAGAAGCGCATGCGCCAATTTGGCAATGTGGAAATCCCCCAATCCGCCTTCTTAGCTGCCTTAAAGCTAGATAATAAGTAGCAGCACCTATCTTTTAACTTCTACCTATAAATATTTCAAATGTTGAGCTAGAGCATAGTACTGAAACAATGCATTTATGACAACAAATACGCAGGCGACTAAAATTTTCCATGTTTTCGGGCCTTCTTCAGGGCTACCATATTTATTAATTCTGTTTGCGCCTGGGATAAAATTTATAGCGTATCCCAAAATCACTGAAATTAGGAGTGATATTATTACTATAAAATGGTTTTTTACATAAACTATACTAATATAAACAGCCATGAGCTGTAAAAGAAGAACAGGTATTACCCACAAGCCAGAAAAATTAAAATCGTGCAAACGCCTTATAAACAAGCATATATACACGCCGTTCAACGACGCCATTAGCACCAAATATATTACACCCCCAGCGCCTAATATGAACAACATAGGAATATTCGATTTGAATGTATTTATGACTTGATTTGGAGCACCATGTTGTAAACTCGTAAAATCAATAGTTATTGCAGCTACCAAAAATAGAAACACACCAACCAGTAACATAGCGGCGCCAATTGCAAGTGACCAACCCCATACAGCGAGAATAAAGTTCGTTCTGTTCAACCGCCCTTGTTTATAGAAAAAACTGGTTTGCCGACGAAACTTGGTCCATCTACTCTCTTGAGTCAAAGGAACATGTGCATCATTCCTTGGGGCAATCACATCCATCAAAACGTCTCCATGGTCAAAATTAATGACAGCATAAACTATCGCCAATTAGTACTGCAAATGCAAAATTGGAATCTTGAATTACAATTTTGGAAAGAGTCACCCTCGCTCTTTTCCTGTCACCCTCGCGAAAGCGGGGGCCCATAAAAACCTGGATCCCGGATCTGCGTCCGGGAAGGCAAAGGGAGGTGCGGGAAGGCAAAGGGAGGTGCGGGAAGGCAAAGGGGGGTGTCACCCTCGCTCTTTTTCCTTGTCACCCTCGCGAAAGCGGGGGGCCATAAAAACCTGGATCCCGGATCTGCGTCCGGGAAGACAAAGAAGGGTACCAGGGAAGGCAAAGGGAGTCACCCTTCTGACACCAAAACGCACTATCCATTAATCAAACAAAAACCTTAATATGCTATTGACATTCTTCAAACCCGCAATGGTCATTTCCAACTTGTCAGCACTCAGGCGGCAATATCCTTCATCACAAAGGCTAGTCATTTTCTCCCTTGGAAAAGCAGCCTCAAAACTCATGCCTGTTATCTGTTGAAACGAGGCCAAATCGATGCCAGAGCGAATCCTTAAACCCATCATCATCATTTCATAAACCAGGTCAGCTTGTTCAATTTGATTCATCTGTTCTGGGGTTGCATCACCTTCTTCAATTTTGGCGAGCCAAGCTTCTGGCGTCTTCAATTGAACAGTAGCCAGACGCCTGCCTCGAGTATCCATCAGACGGCCATGCGCACCAGGCCCTACGCCAATATATTCTTGGTACTGCCAATAGATCATATTGTGGCAGCACTCCTTGCCTGGCGCAGCGTGATTTGATACCTCATAGGCTGGCATGCCATGATGATCCATTAGGCTTTGGGTGAGCTCAAAAAAATCATCCGACAATTCGTCAGATGGCATTTTTACATCACCTCTAGCATACTGCTGAGCAAAGGCAGTCCCCGGCTCAATCGTCAGCTGATATAATGAAAGATGTTCACCCGCAAGATCTAACGCCTCCTGCAGCTCAGCCTCCCACTCTTTTAATGTCTGCCCAGGGCGCGCATAAATAAGGTCAAAAGAATATCGTGGAAATATGCCTCGAGCCTGCTGTATTGCAGCCATAGCCTCTGAAGCGGAATGCTCTCGTCCTAAAAATTTCAATGCTTCAGGTCGCAACGATTGCACTCCCAGCGAGAGTCGATTAACACCAGCTGCCGCATATCCTTGAAGGTTTTTAACTTCGACAGAGGTCGGATTAGCCTCCATGGTGATTTCTGTATCTACACAAATGCCCCATAAATCATTAACCTGATTTAGAACCCTGCTAACAGTTTGAGGAACCATTAAAGATGGCGTCCCTCCTCCAAAAAAGATGGTGGAAAGATTGCGATGTGACGTTGCCTCATAAGCATCACGCAGCTGGCATAATAATGCTTCCGCCCACCGCCCTTCATCAATGGATTCGCGAACATGGCTATTGAAATCACAATATGGGCATTTGGATTTGCAAAATGGCCAGTGGATATAAAGTCCGAGCTTCATCGGGAAAGATGGTCGATCAATTGACACAGAGCTTGGCTCCGATGGCTGATTTGGTTTTTATCCTCCGGGGACATTTGCGCCAACGTCACATCATAGCCATTTGGCACAAAAATGGGATCATACCCAAACCCCTGTATTCCCGTTGGCGGAAATTGTAAATGCCCCTCAAGCCTGCCTTCAAAGTATTGTGGTGCATGGCCGTCTGCATAAAGGCACAACGCACAAACAAAGGTTGCTCGAGGCTTATTAACATCAGCAAGCCGCTCTTCCAATATTTTGAAAACTTCCACATAATTTTGATCAGGCCCCGCCCACCTAGCCGAGAATACTCCAGGCTGCCCACCCAGAGCTTCTACTTCTAAACCAGAGTCATCCGCCAGTGCTATATGTCCTGAAGCATGAGCAAAGGCCTGCGCTTTCAAAAGAGCATTTTCTTGAAATGTTTGTCCCGTTTCTGCAACTTCCTGCCCAAGTTCGAATGAAACAATATCAACACCATGTTCTTGAAAAAGCCTCTGAAACTCGAGGATTTTCCCTTTATTCTGGGTCGCTAAAACCCATTTTGGATTCACTGGGCCCCCTCTAAAATCATCCGTTGCATTTGAGTGATTTCACCTAATGCCTCTCTTGCTGCCGCTAGCATTTGAATGAACTGATCTTCTGCAAAAGGATTGCCTTCAGCTGTACCCTGAATTTCAACGATTTTCCCTGAACCTGTCATAACAAAATTTGCGTCCACCTGTGCAGCACTATCTTCTTCGTATGATAAGTCAACCAAGATGCGGTCATTGTAGATCCCACATGAAATAGCGGCAATAGAATCTTTCATGACTGATGGGGGAATAATCTTCTGCTGAATGAGTGGTTTTAACGATTGAGCCAAAGCGATATAAGCCCCACAAATAGAAGCCGTGCGCGTACCCCCATCAGCTTGAAGCACATCGCAATCAAGTTTGATTTGCCGCTCGCCAAGTTGCACTAAATCCACAACCGAGCGCAACGCTCTTCCAATCAAACGTTGTATTTCTTGGGTACGCCCAGATTGTTTACCTTTGGCAGCTTCACGATCCATACGTTGATGAGTGGAACGCGGAAGCATGCCATATTCTGCCGTTACCCAGCCAGAACCTTGGCCTCTTAAAAAAGGAGGGACTTTCTCTTCCAACGTTGCCGTACACAAAACATGAGTGTCGCCAAATTTCACGAGACACGATCCTTCAGCATGTTTAGTCACGGGGGTTACAAATTCAATCCTTCGAAGAGCCATAGGCTCACGTCCATCCACACGCATTTTTTTAACCTTAACAAATATTATTATACATCTAGATTAGGCCAACAACTTTATAACGTAAAGTTTTGTTTCACACATTTTTTTAACCTTAGGCCGTTGTTTCATATTCTTGAAGTAACTGTTGGTATGGCCTGCAAGATTTAAGAAGTTCATTGTATGTTCCAAAACCAACAACTTTACCTTCTTGCAAGACAATAATTTTATCAGCTGATCTTGCAACAGCCATGGAATGAGCAATTGTAATAATGGTCTTAGAGCCTTTATGGCTTTTAATCATCTGGATAATTTCTGACTCTGTCAGCCCATCTAAATGCGCTGTTGGTTCGTCCAACAACCAGACTCTTGATTGCTGTAAAAACAAGCGCGCAAGGCCAATTCTTTGCTTCTGACCACCAGAGAGCCTTATACCTTTAACCCCGATAAATGTATCTAAACCTTGGGGCATTTTAACCACAACCTCATCCAAGCGAGCCATTTGACAAGCCTTATTAAGGTCATCTTCTGTGGCTTCTGGATTAGCAATCATTAAATTATCTTTAAGAGTGCCCGTAAAAACAATCACATCTTGTGGCATCCATGCCACGTTACTGCGAACAGCTAAAGACTGGGTTGGATCGATTGGGTTACCTTGCAAGCGGATTTGTCCTTCATAGTGCGAATAAAATCCAAGTAGTAATTGAAAAATTGTGGTTTTCCCAGAACCCGTTAAGCCAACAATGGCTACATGCTCACCAGCCTCAATCTTAAAAGAAATATCATCTAAAATACTTACTTCAGGTCTTGACGGATAAGCAAAAGTGACATGCTCAAAGTCTATGCCCATAGGCATCATGGAAGGCACGTCAAACTTAACGGTGTTTTCACTTATATCACTCGCAGGCTTTTCAGCTAATAGTTGCCCAAGGCGAATAGCAGACCCATTCGCGCGCGCCAAATCACCCGCTATCTCACTTAAAGAACCCCCGCATCCAGCCACAATAGCGACATAAAACAAAAAGGCGACCAAATCCCCTGTCGACAATACACCTTGCGAAACCTGATTTGCACCAACCCATACGATGCACATAATAGATAAAAATATCAGAAAAATAACAATGGACGTCATCAGCCCCCGAGCATGCAAATGCCTACGCGTAATGGATAAATGGTGATTGGTTAAGGCTTGATGTCGATCATAAAAATATTTTTCTTTTCTGAGTGCTAATACAGTTCTAAAAGCACTCAACATTTCCTCAATCCAAGTAGAAACTTCCGCTAGGGCATCTTGGCTCGTGCTAGATAAACGACTCACATAACGACTGTAAATCAGAATCAAAACAACAACAAACGGAACGATTAGCATCGCTAACAAAGTCAGCTTCAAACTGGTCAAAACCATCATCACCAACCCACCGACAAGAGTGAGTATATTTCGCAAAGCTACGCCCAATGAATTGCCAATGAGTATTTGTATTTGTGATGTATCATTCATCAGCCATGAGATAACCTCTCCGCTTGAATGTGTTTCATAATATTCTGGCATCAATGTTAATAAGCGCTTATACCCGCTACTTCGAATAGAAGAGACGATTTTTTCACCCAACCAAGAAACCGTAAAAAAACGAGCGTAACTTGAAACAGAGATGATCAGAACCAAAAATAGCAACCACAATAATGATCGTGTAAGGCTATGAGTTTCCAGCCCCATATTGATTGCATCTCTTAATACCTTGCCAAATACCAAGAGCGACCCAGCAGCACCGACTAAGGACAAAAAGGCCAAGCATAACAAACCCTTATGCTGCTTAAGGAAACCAGATAAAAAGCGAAAAATATACACCCCAGAGACACTTTGCCCAGTGGCTCTGGCTTGCGTAGTTGTTTCTATGTAGCTTTTTTCACGAAACATTAGGGACCTTAACACTTTGATTTAATAAAACTGATAACTCTTCTTGCAGCAAGTTGATAAACTTTTTGTCATGATCTTGTGTGGATACCCATTCTCCCTCGCTCGCCTTAAAGTGTGAGGCGCCAGAAAGAGGAGATGCATACCAAATTTGTTTCATTGGAATATGTTGGTTTATAACAATTTTTGACCGTTTGTTTACGATGATCTCAACAATCCCTGGGGCTGAGATAATATCTTCAATGCATGAACCATAGGTATCTTCCAGATGCTCCACAATTCTTTGGAAAAAATAGTCAATGTAGGATTCAAACTGCCCATCGCTCGTTAGGATTCCTTGCTCAACAATCATCAAACTTCCTCTTTCTAGTTTCCAATTTGCATTTCATTCGATAAAAGTAACCAACCGTAAACCATTTATGTTGAATTCTACAAACAATATTATTGTGAATTAAAAAGGTATACCATGGAAAGCCTGACAACAAAAGAAGCAGTAAAAAAATTAAAAGCTGGCAAAGTAATAGTTTTCCCAACGGAAACAGTGTACGGCTTAGGAGCAGATGCGTCAAATGATAGCGCCGTAGCTTCTGTCTATGAGATTAAAAACCGCCCAACATTTAATCCTCTGATCATTCATTACTCCTCAATTGATTTGGCGAAAAAAGATGCAGTGTTTAACGAAAATGCTAGCAAATTAGCCGCGGCTTTTTGGCCTGGCCCACTTACACTGGTATTACAAAAGAAAATTTCAGCCAATATTTCTCTCCTGGCCACCGCTGGGCTAGACACGGTTGCCATCCGCATCCCAAGTCACCCGCTGGCTTTGGAATTGCTGGATGAGTTTGGAGGCCCAATCGCAGCCCCTAGTGCCAATCCTTCAGGCTATGTGAGCCCCACATCGATTGAACATGTCAAAAAAATGTTTCATCAAACACCTTTGCCTATCTTGGACGGTGGCTCGTGTACAGTTGGCCTTGAGTCCACAATCATAGATTTATCCGATGAAGTCCCCATTCTATTGCGCCCTGGCGGGATCACGGAAGAAAAAATCACTCGCTTGATTGGCCCTCTGGCTCAAAAAGCAGGTTCCAAACAAATCAAATCACCAGGTCAACAACTGAGCCACTATGCACCTAAAATCCCGCTACGCATGAAAGCAACATATGTCCGACCAAAAGAGGCCTATTTAGGGTTTGGAAAACATGAGTACGACCAAGGCGCTCACTTATTAAATTTAAGCCCAAAGGGTGACCTGATCGAAGCTGCAGCGAATTTGTTTGCTATGCTCCATGAACTTGACGACCCTATCTATGATGGCATAGCAGTGGCACCTATTCCAGAAACAGGCCTTGGGGTAGCGATTAATGATCGGCTTAAGCGCGCAGCCGGTGAGCGCCCTATTAATTAACGTTGCCAACAAAACTGTATCTGCCTATCATGCAACAGATTAAATGGAAATGTTAATGAGAAGACGACGCTTAGCAAAAATTGTAGCCACCCTTGGACCTTCCAGTCGGGATCCAGAGACCATTGAACAGCTCTTTCTAAGTGGGGCTGATACCTTTAGACTGAATTTTTCTCATGGCTCCCATGAGGATCATCAGCTTACATTCGAACACATCAGGCAAGTAGAAGCAAAACTGAACCACCCAATTGGTATTATGGTCGACCTACAGGGACCAAAACTTCGAATTGGCTCCTTTCAAAATGACAAAATATTTCTTCAAACTGGCCAAGAATTTGTGTTTGACCAAGACCTAACACTTGGAACCCAAGAACGAGTTTGCCTGCCTCACCCAGAGATTTACTCTGCGCTCAAAATGGGTGACTCGATTTTGCTGGACGATGGCCTTTTGAAAATGGAAGTGCTCCAGAACAACCACACCAACCTTATCATGAAGGTCATTATGGGAGGGTGGTTATCTAACAGAAAAGGCGTCAATATTCCGGGTTCATTACTGCCATTATCAGCCTTAACTGCGAAAGATCGTGTTGATCTGGAGTTTGGTTTGAAACTTGGAGCTGATTGGATTGCTCTTTCGTTTGTGCAAAAACCAGAAGACATTGAGGAAATCAAAAGCATTGTGAACAATCAGGCTGGCATCATTGCTAAGCTTGAAAAACCCCTTGCCATTGAACATTTAGAGAGCATAATTGCTCTTTCCGATGCTTTAATGGTTGCCAGAGGCGATCTAGGCGTTGAGATGCCTCCTGAAGATGTCCCAACCCTTCAAAAAAGAATCATCCGAGCTTGCTTGCGGATTGGCAAGCCAGTCATCATTGCCACACAAATGTTGGACTCAATGGTTCGATCTCCCACACCTACACGCGCCGAAGCATCAGACGTCGCAACTGCCGTTTATGATGGTGTCGACGCGGTTATGCTGTCAGCTGAATCAGCCTCGGGAGCTTATCCCGTTGAAGCAGTTAAGATGATGGATCGAATTATTCGCAGGGTTGAACAAGACCCCTTTTATCGACAAGAAATTGATGCTCACCGGTATGAATCAGGTGAAACCACCCCAGATGCGATAACATCTGCGGCAAGGCATATCACTCAAACGATTCGAGCCAGTGCGATTGTAACGTTTACATCCTCTGGTTCTACCACATTAAGTGCTGCCAGAGAGCGGCCATGGTCACCGATTTTGGGAATCACCCCTTTTGTGCATACAGCAAGAAAGTTAACCCTAACATGGGGTGTGCACCCTATTTTTAACCAAGATATCCAAGACATTACTGATATGGTTTCAACAGCAACGCGCCTAGCCAAAGAGCATGGGTTTTCAGAAGTCCAGGACCGTATCGTCATCACAGCAGGCATTCCTTTTGGAACACCTGGGAAAACAAATCTTTTAAGAATCGCTAGAGTTGGAATTGAAGTAACATGAGATTCAAAAAAGTTTTCCTTATTCAAATTTTATCCAGTGTCAGCATGTTAGCTCCAGCCAGTTACACCCAAGCACAAACATCAAACATCGCAACACAAACCTCTGCCTCTATGCAACGCTGGGATTTGACGGATCTTTTTCTCAGTCCTACAGATCCTCGCATCACATCAACCTTGGCCGCGATTACTTCGCAGAGCAATGAGTTTGTTAAGAAATACAAAGGCAGAATAGGTGAGCTTTCTGCAAAAACATTATTCGAAGCCCTTCAAGCTTATGAGGCCATAGCCCAAGAATCCAGTAAACTTGTCATATACTCTCACCTACGCTTTTATAGCGACCAAAACAATCAAGAGAACGTCCGTTTTAAACAAGAGATTGAAGAAAAGGTGGATGCCATCGCTAAGTCATTGGCCTTTTTCGAGCTTGAGGTCAGCGCACTTGATCTTGCACGCACCCAAGAATTTCTTGCTACGCATTCAGGCCTTACTCAATATCAATATTGGTTAAATAAAAGGCTGAGAGAGAGACCGCATCTACTCCCTGAAGAAACTGAGAAGCTTCTGATCGATTTATCGGGACCAAGCAGTGGAGATTGGTCAACGTTAGCTGATAACCTAACAACCCAAATCAAGGTCAAAGTTGGCGAAGAGGAAATGAACCTCAATCAAGCCACAAATATTATGAATAATGCCTTGAACCCTGAGCTTCGCAAGCAAGCCTTTGAAGCGATCTCAGGAGCTTATAATGCTCATGCAGATACGTTCACTATCATCTATAATGCCCTTTTTAAAACTGCAGCCACTTATGATGACTGGCGACACTTTGAAAAGCCTGGAGATGCCCGCCATCTAAGCAACGGCATTGACCGCGAGGATGTCAATGCACTAGCGTCTGCTGTTACAAAAAAGTATGAAAGTATAGCTGGCCGTTATTATACGTTAAAAGCAAAATGGCTTGGCAAAAACAGACTTGATTTATGGGATAGAAACGCACCGCTGCCCTGGAGGGAAGAAAAGCAAATTCCTTTTGAGGAAGCACGCGACATTGTCTTAGCTGCATACCAAGCATTTTCACCTGAGTTTGCCGCACAAGCAAAATTATTTTTCACAAACCGTTGGATTGATGTTCCCCTCGTTGATGGCAAGTACTTTGGGGCATTCAATTATGCCATCCCAGGCCACCATCCTTTCATTCTGTTAAATTACAGAGGCACATCTCATGATGTACGCACATTAGCTCACGAAGTTGGTCATGGTGTACACGGACTATTGTCTAAGCAAGCTGGAGCTTTGCAATATCAGCCGCCTGTTACTATAGCTGAAACAGCCTCCATATTTGGCGAAATCCTTACGTTTAAGCACCTGCTGTCGAAAGAATCGAATCCTAAACAACGTTTAGCTCTTCTAGCCAGTTTTGTTGAGGATATGATTAGCTCGACCTTGCGCCAAATTAACTTCCATGAATTTGAAATGCGCATACATGAAGCCAGGAAAAATGGGCCACTTAGCACAAAAGATATTCAAACCTTTTGGATGGAAACCCAAACTAAAATTTATGGCTCCAGCTTCAATATACCTGAAAATTACCAGAATGGCTGGATGGGAATTCCACATTTTAGGCGGCCATTTTATGTGTATGCCTATGCTTTTGGTCAGTGCCTAGTGAATACACTTTATCAAACATATAAGACCAACCCAGGCCAATTCCATGAACACTATTTTAACATTCTTAAGGCAGGTAACTCAAAGCCTTATACCGAGCTTTTGGCCCCTCTGGGCTTGAATCCCAAGGATCCAGAATTCTGGGATAAGGGCATGCAATTTATTGAATCAATGCTAAAGGAAATTGAAAAACTGGACCAAGAAGTTGCGAATTTAAATCAAAATACAAAGCTATAAAATCAGCTTTTTCTTTAATAAGATGCTAATGGATCTACAAGACAAAAATGGAGAATGAAAACCGCTTAAGTCAAAGGCTGTTGCGTTACGCAAAGGTAACTTCAGCCATCTCTGGTCTTGCTGCGCGTTTAGCTGGTGAGAAATATCTTGGGTTGAAAATCGACCGAGATACCCACGCTGATGACCTCAAACAGATACTCGGAAACTTAAAGGGACCACTGATGAAGGTGGCTCAAATCTTAGCAACTGTTCCCGATATTCTCCCTGAAGAATACGCTGAACAGCTTGCTGAGCTCCAGTCAAATGCTCCCCCCATGGGATGGTTTTTTGTGAAACGTCGTATGGAGGCTGAGCTTGGAAAACAATGGCGATCTTACTTTAATGATTTTGATGAAGCAGCCTCGGCAGCAGCTTCTTTAGGCCAGGTTCATAAAGCAACCTTGTCACAGTCTAACGAGACGGTAGCTTGCAAACTTCAATACCCAGATATGACGTCAATCGTTGAGGCAGACCTGGAACAGTTAAAAATCATTCTTTCGATCTACGAATCCTTTAACAAGGCAATTCACACGCAAAATATGTATGACGAAATTGTAGACCGTATGCGCGAAGAGCTGGATTACACTCTTGAGGCCAAACATATTAAATTGTTCCAATACATGCTCAAAGACTCACCAACAGTTTCCATTCCTAAGGTATATGATGATCTTTCAACTAAGCGCTTATTGACCATGTCATGGCTTGAGGGAAATAAAATTACGTCGCAAAATATCCCCTCAGAAACTTACAAAAACAAAATGGCAATGAATCTGTTTCATGCCTGGTATAGACCGCTCTATAGCTACGGCATTATCCATGGAGATCCACATTTAGGAAACTATACGGCTTCTCCCGATGGGCATCTTAATCTGCTCGATTTTGGATGCATCCGGATTTTTAAACCGTCATTTGTGGAAGGCGTTATCCACCTTTATCAAGCTCTCAAAACCAATAACCGCGACCTAGCTTATCATGCTTACACCATATGGGGATTCCAAAATTTATCTCATGATTTAATGGATATACTAAACCTTTGGGCACGCTTTTTGTATGAACCACTTATGGATGACAGAATCCGCCCTATCCAAGAAGGCCACACCGGCATCTATGGAAAAGAAGTGGCGGATACAGTACACCGAAAATTGCAAGAACTGGGCGGAGTTATTCCACCCAAAGAGTTTGTTTTTATGGATCGAGCTGCCGTTGGTATTGGATCAGCCCTCATGCGCCTTAATGTGAAAGAAAACTGGCACCAAATATTTGAAAGCCTAATTGAGGATTTCTCGACGGAAAAACTTGAGGAAAATCAAACGCTAGCCTTAACCTCTTGCGGCTTAAGCTAGCATAGATTTCATCGTCTAGGCAGGCTTACTATTTGACTTCGTAGAATGTATACCATCTCTTACGTAAAGTAGCGTTGACTTAACAATTTTATCAATCGCATTCCCCGTCGCCTTGGCTAAGGCTTCTTCAACTTGGCTCCCCATTATTGATTCCATGTTCCCTTCTCCTTTTTCGTCGAGAGATTGCTGGTACTTAAGACCCGCCTCAGGAACAATGATTGCCAAAGTGGTGGCTAAAGATATCTCGCCCAAAGTCATTGTCCACAAGCCTGGCAACACAGAATACGCTGCATCCGCTGACCCCTGATAAACAACAATTTGAGCATCAAAACCTTTTTCCTTGAGCTGAGCAGGCGTCATAACTTCAGACACAAATTCAACATTCTCAAGGCTTACTTTCAACCCTTCCTGCATAGCATTTAGATATGAGCCGTTTAGGTTAATAGAATAGTCACGAAAAGTGAGGCCACCGTTCTTGGACTTAGCACTTAAAACCCAACCACCCGTTTGAACCTGGGCCGCATATCGACCTGAAATCTTTGATAACCCAATAGGAGTACTGACAGTAATATTGGACACTGGGACTGTGTGAGAGCAAGCCCCAAGAACTATAACCAAACAAAGAACACCTAGAGACTTTAGAAAATAAAAATTTTTCATCTTAATCAACTACCTTTATGCCTTGAGGGCGCTTAACCTCTGTTGGCAAATGAGCCGCCGGCAACACCCGCTGATACCCACCCGTGTTTTGAACAATCACACGATCACCCACGTTAAGCGGCGTATCATTGGAAGCAACATTTTGAGGAATGGTCATAGTCACACCTGAATCCAACGTCACAGTGTACTCAATCCCTTTACGATTTGACATAGCCTGCTCCATAAGACCGCCAATAACAGCCCCTGCAACAAGCCCAGCACCTATCCCCCATGCCTGCCCCGTACCACTACCCATATAGCTGCCAGCCCCGGCTCCTGCAGCACCGCCGACTATAGCTCCCGCACCGGAATTATCGCCTTTGATGTCAATTGGCTTCATCCCAACAACTACGCCAAAGCTTACAGCTGATGCTTTTCCAACTTCCTTATTATCGTAAACATTTTGGCCTATGTGCATACAACCGCTCATAACGCTTAAAACACAAAGAAGTGCTATTGCTTTTAGTTTTAGTTTCATAGGTATTTTTCTCCATAATTTTGAGCAACACGATCTCATTGTGGAACCTTATCTGGGGCGCATAAAATTGTAAATTGTGTTTTTGGAATAGCATACTGCATAATATAAACAGCTTAATGACGCCAAGCTTTTCCTATAATTTTAGAAAACCTACTTACTCAAATGCAACTTTAATGATTTCGTATGATTTACTTCCGCCTGGCGCTGAAACGACGACCGTATCGCCTTTTTCCTTGCCAATGAGAGCCCTCGCTAAAGGAGCGGTTATTGACAAGAAACCAGAACGGATATCTGCTTCATCTGTTCCCACAATTTGATACGTGGCTTCTTCGTCCGTGTCTTCATCCACAACAGTAACCGTGGCACCGAACTTAACCTCAGACCCTGAAAGCTTTTTAATATCTATGATGTCAGCGCGAAAGATTTTATCTTCCAACTCAGCCACTCGCCCCTCGATAAATCCTTGGCGCTCTCGAGCTGCATGATATTCAGCATTCTCAGAAAGATCACCATGCTCTCTAGCCTCTGCAATAGCTTTAATCACAGCAGGTCTTTCAATGCTTTTAAGAATTCGCAATTCTTCTTCTAGGCGGGCAAACCCACCTGGGGTCATCGGGATTTTTTCCATGCTATCAACCGTTTGTTCGCTACAAAAGTGTAAGCGATTGAATGTTTTATTTTACTTACACCGAGTTTATTGTATTATTTTTTTGGTTGCCTTCAAGCAATTTCTACATGTCAAATGCAAATAATAGGTATTTTTATGACAGAGGCGGCAGAGGAATTATTGAATTTTTGGCAGCGCCATTGCGATCCATACGCACCTGATGCAGGCGATCTTATCACCAAACACCCCGATATTCTCCGTAATTGGCTATTGTTGCATATGTCCGCTGACTCTTATATGCAAGACTCCGCCGATAGTTATAGAAACGGCCCTAGCCCTCTACCTTTACATGTACACCATTTTACAAACATTTTATCCTCTATTCGCCCACTGCTTATAGACCTTTATAATGGAAATTTAACAACAGATTTGTCTGCTTCTGAAGACTGGCAAAATCTCCATCACTTAACACAAACGATTCCGCCAGAAGAACTCTATACTCAAGTTCAAGAGATCATCACACAAAAATCTCAGGCGTTTATTCGCGGGCTTCTTCAATACCATACCTTTCCATATCACCGCCAACACAGCTTAGATGCTCAAATAATTTGGGAGTGTGGTAGCGCTAAGCTTTATGATTATGGAGCACCAGATGTTGATGCTCCACGAATTTTCTTGATTCCTTCCTTGATCAACAAGCCTTACATCCTCGATTTATATGACGATCAAAGCTTAACCGGATTTTTAAAAAAGCAAGGCCACCATGTTTTTATGTTAGACTGGGGAGCCCCACTAGAAGAAATAGAATTTTCTCTTGAGGATTACTTTCAGCAACGACTTCTTCCCGCCTTTAACATTGTGAGCCAAAATGGCCAGCATAATATCTCTATCCTTGGGTATTGCATGGGAGGAATTTTTGCACTAGCCCTTAGTCAATTTTTTCCAATAAACAAAACAATTTTAATCGCAACACCTTGGGATTTCCACGCAGCTCCAGAGTCCCGACACAAATTTCATACGCTACTTTATGAAATTCTCACCCCATTCATAGAAGCATATGGCTGCCTACCTGGCCAAGTAACTCAGGCTCTCTTTTACTCTCTAAACCCTGAAGGTATGTTCGAAAAATTCGAGCGATTTATGGCAATGGAAACAGCTGAAAAAAAGATGTTTTTTGTCGCATTAGAAGATTGGGCTAACGATAATATTAATTTAGCAAAGCCCGCCGCAAAGCAAATCTTAAAAGATTGGTTTAAAGATAATATTCCAGCAGGCAGCGGCCTTGATCTTGGAATAGGCCCGATAACCCTAACAGAAAATAAGGTGCCCACCCTGATCATTACAGGAGAAAAAGACAGGGTTGTCCCGCACTCAATGACGAAATTGCTTGAGCAGTTACTCCCTCAACAGACATCACACCATTTTCATACAGGACATACAGGCCTTGTTGTGGGCGAACTCGCTAAGCAAACGATATGGCCATTGATTGACAATTGGCTGAAAAATAAGTAATAAATATATGAATAAAAATAAAAACAAGCAACACATCACAGGGAGTTTAAATGAAAAGGATTGCACTCGTAACAGGTGGCACCCGAGGAATTGGTAAAGCCATCAGCACTGCCCTTCAAAACGCAGGAAATACTGTCATTGCCACTTATAACAACAACGAAGATGCAGCAAGAGCTTTTGCTGAAGAAATAGGCATTAACACAATCAAGTTTGATGTTTGCGATTACAATGCATGCGTTCACGCCATAGAAACAGTGACAACTCAGTTTGGCCCCATCGATATTCTCGTTAATAACGCCGGGATCACACGTGATTCAATGCTGCACAAGATGCCCGCCAACGCCTGGGATGAGGTTATTCAAACGAACCTTACCTCCTGTTATAATATGACCCGGTCCGTGATTGAGAGCATGAGAGAGAGAAACTTTGGCCGCATCATTAATATCACCTCCGTCAATGGTCAAAAAGGCCAGGTCGGACAAACCAACTACTCTGCGGCAAAAGCAGGTGTCATTGGCTTTACCAAAGCACTCGCTCAAGAGAGCGCGTCAAAGGGCATTACCGTCAACGCGGTGGCACCTGGGTACATCAAAACGGATATGATTAATACGATTCCAACGGCCGTTATGGATAAAATTATCTCCATGATTCCCGCCGGACGGTTAGGAAGCCCAGAAGAAGTGGCAACAGCAGTAACATTCCTAGCCTCTGACTTTGCAGGCTATATCACTGGGATCACATTTAGTCTTAATGGCGGCCAATATTTCGTCTAAAATAACTTTTTTAAGGTTAGCTTTATTGCATTTTAAGTTGTGCTTACCATCTTCATTCACTCGTTTTGACGAGATGAAAAACTTATGCGATAGTTCATCTTAGGCGGGAGTAACAGATGCTAAAACCTGGATTTTTTCTCGGGATTGATGCTTGGGCGATTGTTTTTGTGATTATGATTATGGCCTTTGGCCTGATCAATCTGTTGCATTATTTTTTAAAATCTCAGTATCTCTCATCCATCCTTGTCCACGCCCCATCCCCCTGGATCATCGTTAATCTTAAAGCCAGTCGGCTTGATAAATTATCCCATAATTTTGCTAAAGACTTTGGACTACCCACATCTGAGCGTCCTACCTTAGATTTAGTACTCTCGTGTTTTAGCAACCTTAGTGCTTTCGATTTCTTAAAATGGCTAGGGGAAGATAACCATGAAAATCAGGTAGCTGAATGGCTTACTAAAACAATAAATGGAAAGACATATATCCTTAAGCGAATCTATTTGAATACCACCCTTGCCTTCATTTGGTTTGAAGATCAAACAACTTTAGCTGAGCTCAAAGATGCTTTAGCTCAAAACCAAGAACAACAGCACTTTATCGAATCCATTCTCAATGAGCTTCCCTTTCCTGTTTGGTGTCGCGATGAAAAAACTCATATGCTTACTTTTATCAACAATACCTACGTCGATTTTGTAGGTCAGACCAAGGAGGCTATCCTAGCTCAACAAATTGACGTCTATCGAGCCAGTAAAAATCGTATCTCCATTGATGCGCAAGCCAAGCAGCATTTCATTGTTGATGGATCTCGTGTCCTCTTTGAATTTCATGAAACTCATGATCCCTACAATAACCTAATCGTGGGATTTGGCGTCGATATTACACCGCAGGAGATTCTACAAAATGAGCTAAAACAAAATATCAGCAGCAACCATGAATTATTAGAATACCTCTCAACTGGGATTGCCATATACAGTCCTGATATGCGCCTAAAATTTTTCAACCATGCTTATGCGAAACTCACAGAGCCCTTAGGCAGCTTCCTGCACACTGAACCCACCATTGGCGAGGTAATTGAACAATTGAGAAGGCATCGTCTGCTTCCTGAAATGACGGATTTCCAATCTTATAAAAAACGTCAAATGAGCCTGTTCACATCTATTAGCACCCCCATCCACGAGCTTTCATACCTGCCTAATGGCCAAATATTGCGTATGATTATTGCACCATACCCCCTTGGCGGCCTTATCTTTATGTTTGAGGACATCACAGAACGCATCAGTCTTGAAAGCCAATATAACACGCTGATTGCCGTTCAAAAGGCGACTATTGATAATCTGTTCGAGGGAGTCGCCGTGTTTTCAAGCGATAATAGACTCAAAATCAGCAATCCATCCTTTCGTCGTATCTGGAAATTGGGCGAAGCTCATGCCTTACCTGGAACCCGTATGGCTGAGGTGATGGATGAAACGAAGGACCTTTTCTTTATAGGGGGAGATTGGTCAGAGTTTAGAGAAAGAATGATTGATAACATCACCAATCGGACCCCTAAAATGGGCGTTATTAAAAGGCTTGATGAGCGGGTAGTTGAGTTCGCTTACGTTCCCCTTCCTGATGGCGCCAATATGGTGCGCTATTTCGACATAACGGATACAACTAAAGTTGAGATGGCGCTTAGAGAACGAAATGAAGCCCTTGAAACCACTGATCGACTTAAATCACAGTTTGTAGCCAATGTTTCATATGAACTTAGATCACCTTTAAATACGGTTATTGGTTTTTCTGAAATCATGCTCAATGAATACTTTGGCACTCTTAATTTAAAACAAAAAGAATATATGCACGGTATCTATGAAGCTTCTAAACAATTGCTGGATCTCATCAATGGAATCTTAGATCTTGCCTCCATTGAAGCAGGCCAAATGATCCTCAAAAAAGAAATTGTTAATATCCCTGAAATTCTTCAAAAATCAGTTAATCTTGTGGAACGCTTCGCTCTGGAGCATAAACATAACATCAAAATCGAGATCAATGGGCAAATTCCTTCAATTATGGGTGATGAGCGCCAGCTCCAACAAGTGTTTCACAATTTACTAAGCAATGCCATTAAGTTTACTCCTGACAACGGTAACATCGTCATTAAAGCAACAGCAGAAAATGATACGATTATTGTGGATGTTTTGGATACCGGCGTTGGTATTGATTCAAAAGATCAAAACCGCATCTTTGACAAGTTCGAACGTATAAACACAATGCCTCAAGCAGGCGTTGGTCTTGGGCTAGCGCTGGTAAAAAACTTCATTGAACTTCATCAAGGCACCGTGCATTTAATGTCTAAGCCAGGAAAAGGCACAAAGATCACTTGCCGACTACCCTTACACCTAAGCAATCAAATAGCCTCATAGCTTGGAGGCTTCCAATAGCTCCATACGTTGAAAGTTTATTGAATATCAAAATCAAAATAGACGCCAGGAAATGGCTCATCAACAAGCTGAAAATGCCACCATTCTTTTCGATAGTTGTCAAAACCACATTGGGACATCACGTCTTTAAAGTAACACCTAAGCTTCAAGCAACTTTCTGATACAAGCGCAGATTCAGTATGCGAGGCCTCATCCAGAAAGTCAAAATGAGTTCCCATATCACAAGTACCATCATCAAAATATGTGTACACTTGCCCATCATTTTTTACACGCTTAAAAGCTTCCATCGGTTTTAATTTCTGACCTTTGTAAATCAGCGTCATATCAATGGCACATCCCCTTGTATGCGCAGATTTTTGAGAGATATAGCCATTCTGGAAAAGCATACTTTTAGGCAAATTTGGGTGATAGTTAGCCGCGTATACTTCATCTACATGGTCATCCTGCGACCATCTAAAAAAATGCTCCACTGCCTTTTGTGGTCGATAGGAATCATAAATGACGACCTCGTATTCATGGCTTTTAAATATATCTTGGGCTTTTGCTAAGGCATTTGCCAATGGAACAGATACGACGACAGCAGGCTCTAAATATCCCGCCACTGAAGTACCAATAAAATTTTGTGAGCCGGCATATCGAGCATCCCACTGCATAGACGGGAATAGCTCATGCAAATATGCAAAACCCTCAGGAAGATCTAATGACTCTATTATGTGTGGACGCATATTCATAGATTACCTATTATTCATAAAAACAACGTTTTGAGCGGCGGATTGATCCCCTACGTGACCGGCTTTCAGCTCAATAATTTTTTCCAAAAATGTTTTTGGATTCATGCTCGGCGTATGAGCCAACGCTTGGTGATAAATGACCGTTGAGGCTGTCATCCCAGGCAAAGAATTTGCTTCAATAACAATAATCTCATCGGTGCGACAATTCACAAAAATATCAATGCGTGCATAGTTTTCTATACCTAATCCATGCGCAATACGCTCGATTGCTTTTTGTATATTCATCACCTGCTCTTTGGATAAAAGCGATTCAGATGGCGGCGTAATGTTCACGCCAGTCCCACCTTGGAACTTTTCTTCCAGACTTAAGACTGCCCCCTCAGCAATCGCAATACTTGGAAGCAGCGATTCGTATTTTCCCATTGACTCAAGAACACCCACGGTCAGCTCTAACCAACCCTCTCTTGGATGATGGATTAATTCTTGCCCCTTAATGATTAACTCATCTGTTTCAATATAAGGTTCCAAAATAAAATTATCTGCGCCAACAGACATTTCAATAACGCTACCTTGTTCTTTAAACATCCCCGCTGGGATAGCTTCTACCTGAGATGCGACGAACCGTGCATAGTTTTGAAGATCCTCCGCGGATGAAACTTGGACAATCCCAGCCGAGCAACCATCTTGTCTTGGCTTCAAAACATAACTGGAAGCACCGTACTCTTCTTCAATATTATCCCAAAGAGCTTGAGATGCACTTAGATCTTTTAAATGTGACATTTGTGCTTTAGAAATCAAACGCTTTGGCAGCGATTTAACGAGCGGGTCAGCTAAATTTTCAATCGCATGGGCTGTTAAATATTTATCCATACACAGCGCTGAGGCCACAGGCCCTGATCCATTATACAACACATGAGCTTTAGACAATATTTGTTGTAGCGTGCCATTTTCTCCCTCACCCCCGTGCAAAGCGATAAATACAAACGCACCATTGGCTTTAGCTTTTTTGATGAATGCATCGAGAGAATAGTGTCCTGCTTGCGAGGTCTCTAAACTGGTATCCTCAAGATAATTCATGAGCCTTTGACGAATATCAGCCTCTAAAAGATTCTGCTTTTCCCGAACACTGGGGTGTATCATACAATTCTCAAAAATCTCTTCCACGGTATGATTCAAAGTGAATGAATATGGCAGTTCCCAAACAGCCCTATTTTTATCCAGCATATATGGAGTTGGATAAAACTTGTCTGAAGATCGAAGTTTAAGCCAAACATTCGTACCACTCATAAGTGATACTTGCCTTTCCGCCGTCCTCCCACCAAAAAGGACATAAACAGGCTTACGGTTAGTATTCGGCTTTTTAAGAGCGGGCTCAAAAGGAACACGGTTACGTTGACAAGCCCTCTTTATCAAGAACATCAATACTGATGCGTGGCTCATGCCAACAACCGCAGATTGTCTGAATAAGAAGCTATTTTGCTCCATACCACTAATTGGGTTAAAATCCGTAAATAGAAGACGGCCGTCCTCCAAAAACCAACCATCAATACGCGCAAAATCGCGCATACCAAAAATTTTGAAAATCCTCTCTGCCTCTTTTTGAATCCTGATAATTGTCTCATGGCTAAACCGAGGCGGCGTATGATAAATGGTATTGGCAGTTGGCAAATATTTACGGCGATAATCAAAAATTTGCCCATCATCATAGCTGATCTCAATCTCGGTAGGCATCAAGGCAACAGGCTCATTACCGGCATTTTCAAGCACAAGAATAGTAAACTCACGGCCTTTGCAAAAGGGCTCAAGCAATGCCTGATTATCGATCTTGTGCTCAAAGAGGTTGTGGATACGATGCACGGCTTTATCAGCACTATCCACTGAGCTCACCCCTATTGAAGAACCTCCAGCCACTGGCTTCACGATGGCCCGATCACATTGGGTTGCCTCAAAAAACTCTCTTACCCGAGACTCAATATTTTCATCTGTCTTGTTAAACGTGTATGTTTTGAGGGTTTCAAATCCATTGGCGAGTAATTTTTGAGCCGCTAGATTTTTATAATACATATTTCGGCACACGACTCCTGACGAACCCACATATGGAATTTGCCAATCATCCAATAAATCCTGAAGCTCACCATCTTCCCCAAATGTACCATGTATTGCTGGGAAAACCAGATTAACACCCTGCAGTCTTTCTCTAAGAGCATCTAAAGTCAGAGGCTGTGCAAGCTGCGCAAGTTTAAAGTCAAAATCTGATGGGGTATTTGAATATAATTGTGCGGATGAGAGGGCATAAAACTGCTTTTGCCGGTCCACATAAATCGGCATAATATCAATGCCATGCGGGGCAAGATGGTCAGAAATCGAGCGCGCTGAATTCAGTGAAATCCCTCTCTCATGAGATGGCCCACCACAAACAACCGCTAATCTAAATTGTGACATTAAAAATATCCCTCAAAACAGAAAAAAGCTTCTCCATTATTCATAAGGCACACGCTACCCAAAGTCAAAACGCGAAAATCGAAAACCAATTTTTACAAAAAATAAACCCACGGTTTCCCATGGGTTTAAAGGGCTTTAAAGTGAGAGACTAATGTTTAAGAAAAGGCCATCGCCTTCCTTCGTTTTGAATCAAGCCTCAGCTTAATAAACATCATATAGAAATCACTCTCAGAAAAGGATATGTGGTTATTGATGTCAGACGGCATATATAAGTGGTTATATTTATTTGAATTATTATTTATTTTGAAAATTGATCTGTCTAAATTTACCATGACACCAGCCTCCTTTTGCTTTGGATGTCTTCGATTTTCAGGGTATGGGGATTTTTACTTATTGTCAAAATAAATATTCGCAATTGATTTCGCAACTTACACAATAATCAAATAATTATTTGATTTAACAGGATATAAACTTTATGATTAAAATCACCTAATTAACCATTTATTAACCATTCTTGAAGGGATACTCATGATTACCCTTGCAATTGCTGCTGATCATGCCGGCTTTCCTCTTAAACAAAAGCTCATGAACCTTGATGAATACCTGTGGGATGACCATGGAACCCACTCAACAGATCCTACTGATTACCCTATTTTGGCCCGCAGCATAATACCTGAAGTGCTAAGCAACCGCTGCGCCTTTGGTGTCTTGATTTGTGGCACGGGCATTGGAATGAGTATTGCAGCCAATCGATACAAAGGTATCCGCGCAGCTTTGTGTTTTAATAGCGAAATGGCCTATCTTGCACGGACTCACAATGATGCAAATATTTTAGTCCTCGGCGCACGAACAATATCAGATGATGTTGCCGTCGAATGCCTTAAAACTTTTGCAACAACCTCTTTTGAAGAAGGGCGCCATCTGGGGCGCATTCATCTGCTCGATATTTACTAAGACGCAGGGGCTTTCTGCGACAAGCAATATTCAATCCATTTTTGCGTCAAACACTCTTGAAGATGATTTTGAGAAAGCCTATCTCTCAAGCACCTGAAATCAACATTGAATATATTTTGATCTTGATTCACACAGGAAAACACAAAAGTTTCTTCTCCTGTTTGAGGATCTCTATGCTTTTGTAGGCACTGCCCGCAAATCTCTTTCATCATGCATTGCATGGGCGAGTTAACACTTGCAACACCCTGTAGATTAGGAGGAAAATGCTCCTTAAGACTCGCCTTAAGAGCGTTCTGAACAGCCGCCATCATCCCATCTGAACCAATCACGATGGCATGGGAGATATGCTTAAAATTAAGCTCCTGATCCTGACTCGCATAGTCCCTCATTGCTTCCACAATATTACCTAAATATGTTTGATCTTGAGGTCGCGTAGTAGGAATGACAGGATTTACATCACAACACCAAACAACTTTGTCACAATATTTTTCAATCTCTTCACGCTTAAATAAATCAGCTGATGTTTTGTAACCGGCAAAATAGAGAACCTTTGATCCACGTTCTTTTAAGCCTTTTGCAATGGAAAACAAAACAGCATTCCCTAGCCCGCCACCTATTAGCAAAACATTCTTATTACTTGGCAAATCTGTAGGAGTACCTGTTGGCCCCATCAAAACCACATTCTCACCAGGCTTTAATAATCTGCAAAGGTCTGAAGAGCCTCCCATTTCCAAAATAATAGTAGAAACCTCACCTGTTTCTGGATCAGCTGAAGCTCCAGTCAATGCAAGCCCCTCCATGGCAAAGGTTGTGTTATGAAAAGTTGGAGCCAGCCTTTCAAAATTTTGCAATCTGAAGAATTGCCCTGGCTTGAATTGACGGGCAGCAAAAGGAGCATGGAGCGTTAACTCCACAATGTTTGCTGTCAATGGCACAATGCTTTTAACTGTACACTTAAAACCAGAATCTAGTTTTTTAAACATTTCTTCTGAAGAAATGCCTTGTAAACTTACCTCTTGTAAATAGCGAGAAATATAGGGATAGCTTTGCTTAGCGCTTCCCATAGCTCTCACAACATTGCCCGCATAAGATGGATGAAGATCGCCCAAAAAGCTCACTCGACGCCCATCACTTCGACTATGACAAAAAATCATTGGCTCTTGAGGTTTGCATACTTTTTCAGGAAAGATAGGGGCTCCATATTTATCAATGGCCTGGAATGATTTGCCTTGAACAACCAGGTTGCCATCTTCTAGCGCAAGAGCAATATTAGGAATAGTCCCAGCGGCTACCAGAACGGTGCCCGCAGGAAATGTTATCTCGTCACCCTCATCTATTTTGCAATCAATACCTGTTGCTGCACCATACTCATCAACAATGACTCTCAAAGGCGTGACATTTTCCACAAACTCAATGCCTTCCTCTAGTGCTTTTTCGACTTCTTCATGATTCAGCGTCACGCTTGGCGAAACATTCATTCGGCGGCGATAAAGAATTTTCGCACCCCCCCAACTTTTTAAAAGCGGCAGAAAATCAGCCTCTCTTTTCTCAAATTGAGCCTGCTCTAACTCATGCTGAATAAGCTTAGCATGAGCCAACATCTTTTCAGCAATCTGTCGGTCTTCCTGCGTCCAATCGGATTCAACAGCTATCTGTGACGTATAATGGCAAAGCTCATGATAACGCGCTGCAAATTTTAGTACCTGCCTTGGGTAGTAGGCCAACGCCTCTGTTGCTGTATCAACAGCAGTCAACCCGCCACCTATAACCACAACAGGCATGCGCACTTGAAGATTTGCAATGCTGTTCATCTTTGCCGCACCGGTCAGCTGAAGAGCCATGAGAAAATCAGATGCTTGACGAACACCTTTGGCCAGATTATTTGCCATAGGCACAATTGTAGGCTTACCAGCACCTAAGCACAAAGCCACATGATCAAACCCCATCTCAAAAGCCTGATCAATCGTAATGGTGCCACCCATTCGTATACCACCATACATTCTAAAATGTTCACGCCTTTCCAAAAGAAGCCGGATCAATTTTAGATAATTTTTATTCCACCTAGCAGTGATCCCATATTCTGCAACACCACCAAAACCCCAAACAATTCGATCATCAAGTGGTTCATACAGATCTTGGACATTTTGCACCAGCTGAAATGCAACTCGGGTTCCTTCCATACTCACCCCAGATATAGTCTCTGGTAATGGCTCTAGTTTAAGCCCCTCAACACCAACAACGGCATGACCATCATTGAGCAAATGATGGGCCAAGGTAAATCCAGCCGGCCCCATCCCAGCGATCAACACATTTGCGCCCGTACTCGCCTTGGGAAGCGGTCTATCAAAGTTAAGTGGGTTCCACCTTGTTAACAAACTGTATATCTCAAAACCCCACGGCAAAGACAAAACATCTTCCAAAATACGACTCTCGATCGCGGGAATATTAACGGGGGTCTGCTTTTGATAAATACATGATTTCATGCAGTCATTACATATATGGTAGCCAGTAGCCGCAACCATAGGATTGTCAACAACAGCTGTAGCAAATGCGCCAAGTATAAACCCTTTTGCGCGAAGCCAATTCATCTCGGATATTTTTTCCTCAACAGGACAACCCGTTAATTGAATCCCGGAAGGGTTGCGAACAAACCCACCTTCATTTTTATCTTTCATACCCTTTCGGCATGAATCTTTATCCTGCTGATGACACCAAATACAATAATGCGCCTCACTTAATGCAGCAGCAGTCGTAGCACCTGGGTCTGTCAAATGAAAACCATGGCGAGGTCTCGTTGGGTGCGGCGTTAAATGAGCGGCTGCCCCCCCTTTCAGCACAACCATCATGGTATGAAGAATATGGTCATAATCAACTTTTTGTGGAGCTGAAAAAAGAACACTACCTTTATGTTTTCTTTTACCTTCTGGCGTCAAAGTCGCCCACACGCCATATTGGCTTAAAATACCTAAGGATACTTCATCTTGACTTGATAGACTCTCTAACGCAGCCTTTGCAAATATATCTTCATCAAATGCTGATTGTAGCAACTCTGCTACCTTAATTTCTAAGACCTGAGGATCAAGCTTTTCGACATCAGTAATTGTATGTTTCTTAAGAGCATATCTTTGGATGAATAACCGCTTTGCCTCAATGAGCACCTTGATCGACGCATCTGCAGCCTTAAGATCATCAAGCTCATCCGTAACGTTAAATAGCTTCGCGAGAAATTCTTCAAGATAAGGCGCCAGCTCAAGAATAATCTGGCTTTGTTCATGATGGGTTAACTTCGCATGACTTGAACGAGCATGCCCCAACTTGGCGGCAAGGTGAGAGTCACAACCTGTCAAATATTGACTAAATAGGACATCTAAAGCGCGAAGCCCTTCATGACTATATAGGATATTTGAGGTAATCGGTGCCTGGCCTTTGAAAACATTCATCAGGTTGCTGGCTAAGATTGTCATGTAAAATATATAAGCTTAAGATGTGTATTTTTTGGCAAAATAAAAGTACTTCACCATTTAACTAGCAAAAGCTTAAAGCTATGTCAATTACTCCACAACTTTTGGTACGCTAAACATATTAAATTTAGCATCAGGTGCATTGGCCATAATATCATCGACGGTGTTTTCTATACGCACCACATCTTCTCGCAAAACTTGCTCCTGACCCGTTGGATGAACAGTCCACTCAACTTGAGACAAATCTATCTCGTTTAACTGCTCAACCCAATTTAGCAAATTGGATAATTGCGTGGAAAACTGAGTAGCTTCTTCCTCAGTAATGCCAATCCTGGCTAATTTTGCCATTCTTTTAACTTCGCCGATCATTTTCTAACTCTTGCCTAAAAACAAAACTATTTATATCGCCCTTCTTGCCTGCGCAAAAACGCTGGGATTTCCAAATCATCATCTTGATTTGAAAGACCTAGATTCGCTTCTTTAGGGCTTGTTCTCGCACCTTTTTCTTGAGACACACGCATTCTCTCAGCTTGCGCTCTACGACCAACACCTGTCAAACGCTCGAACAAGGATAGTTTCTTACCCTTATCAACCAAGGCATCATCTTCAAAATGAGAAGGATCAATATCCATGTCATCAAAAATTGGTTCTTGCAACTCATAACTTTTTTCATCAGCAAAAAAGTCCGTTTGTGAACCATCCTCAAAAAGCCCTTGTTGATCCTGTGCTTGTGCAGCTATTTGCAGCTCTTCTTCAACCGTCGCTGTGCCACGTATTTTCTCAACAACAGTCATAAACGCCTCACTAGCTTCAGAAGAAGGCGGCTCTTGAATAGCAGACAAAAATGGCTTGTTTGAAGGCGCCTTGGCATGCATAGGCACAAACGCATCAATACCCGTTGCAACAATGGAAATCCGCATACGCCCCAGAAGCTTTTCATCAAAGGTTGCACCAAAAATAATATTGGCTTCTGGATCAACCTCTTCTCGAATTCGATTGGCAGCTTCATCTGCTTCATACAAAGTCATGTCATAGCCACCTGTGATGCTGATGAGCACGCCACGCGCACCTTTCATCGAAACATCATCCAAAAGTGGGTTAGAAATAGCGGCCTCAGCAGCTTGAAGCGCTCGCCCTTCACCTTCTGCCTCACCAGTGCCCATCATGGCTTTACCCTTTTCGCCCATAACAGCTCGAACATCCGCAAAATCAAGGTTGATAAGACCAGGCATAATCATAAGGTCAGTAATTCCCCTAACCCCCGAATACAACACATCATCAGCCATTTTAAAGGCATCAGCAAATGTGGTTCTTTCATTAGCAACCCTGAAAAGATTTTGGTTAGGGATCACAATAAGCGTATCCACGTACTGTTGCAGCTCCGCAATACCTTGCTCTGCCATGCGCATACGGTGCGAGCCTTCAAATTGAAATGGCTTAGTTACAACACCGATAGTTAAAATGCCCATTTCACGAGCCGCTCTGGCAATAACTGGAGCAGCTCCAGTTCCTGTGCCCCCCCCCATACCAGCCGTTATAAAGACCATGTTGCAGCCATTGAGTGGAGTCATAACATCTTCCAAGGTTTCTTCAGCAGATGACTTACCCACATCAGGCTTTGAGCCAGCACCTAAGCCCCTTGTCACCCCTAGGCCCAACTGCAGACGGGTAGGCGCTAAAGAATGCTGAAGAGCTTGAGCGTCTGTATTCATGGCAAGAAAATCAACGCCCTCCAACTTTGAGCGGATCATATTGTTTACGGCATTGCCACCAGCGCCACCTACGCCAACCACAAGAATACGCGGTTTCAAATCCAACTCTTCAATGGGAGAATTTTGTGACTTCATGACGACCTCAAGCTACAATATATTAAAACGCACAAAAGTTATGCTAAAAATAGAACAACTCAGGATAGTTTATATTAATTTTAGTCAAAACTCAAAAAGAAACGTTACAAAATGACATAAAAAAATGCACCTGAACGTTTCAGATATTCAATAAAGTCATCATAAACTCATTTTTCTCACTCCCCCCTCTTTTACTTTTTTAATTTAGAAGATAACGTTAAACTGTAAAAAGGAGACAAAAGAAGTGAATCCACCTGAGCTTGAGAATTTGGATGCCAAGAAAGTTTTGGTTAGAGCAGACTTAAATCTTCCATACCACGATGGCCAGTTTGGTGATTTGACACGCTTAGAGCGGTTTTTGCCAACCCTTAACTTTCTTAGGAAAAAGGGCGCAATCATCTTCATTTTATCTCATTTTGGAAGACCTAAAGGCAAACGGGATGCGCATTATACTCTCTCCCCTTTAGCAAAAACTCTTTCAAATTTTTTAAACCATCCTGTTCGATTCGTTTCTGATTGCATCGGGCCATCAGTTGAAATGGCCATAGGTGAAATGAAATCTGGCGATGTGGCCCTACTTGAGAACGTTCGTTTTTATGCTGAAGAAGAAAACAACGATTTTTCTTTTGCCGAAGAACTATCTGCAAACATGGATATCTATATCAACGATGCTTTCTCTGTATCCCATCGGGCCCATGCATCTGTTGACGCCATTACAAAACACCTCCCTTCCTTTATGGGCCCACAATTTCACGCCGAAGTTCAGGCACTGCATATGGCGCTTGAAAATCCAGAACGACCTTGTGCAGCCATTGTAGGTGGCTCAAAAATTTCCACTAAAATTGCTTTGCTTAAAAACCTAACCCAAAAGGTTGACTACTTAATCCTTGGTGGCGGAATGGCAAATACATTTTTACATTTTCAAGGACATGATATTGGCGCCTCTCTTATTGAGGAAGACTCTCACGACGTTTATCATTCCATATGTGAGGTGGCTAAAGTACGAAATTGTCAAATTTTATTACCAAACGATGTTCAAGTTGCTCATGATTTGACAAGCTCTAACGTTAGGACAATTCAGCTGGATCAACTGGAACCTGTTGATAAAATTTTTGATATTGGCCTACAAACGCTAACCTCTTATGAAGCGGTTTTAAAAATTTGTAAAACGGTACTTTGGAACGGACCTATGGGTGTGTTTGAGGTTCCGCCATATGATTATGGAACAACTCAGCTAGCGCGCATCGTTGCCAGGCTCACACAAGAAAGCGGCCTTATTTCTGTAGCAGGAGGAGGCGATACAGCTGCTGCCCTTGCGCATGCGGGAGTACAAGATAAGTTTACCTATATTTCCGCTGCTGGTGGCGCATTTTTAGAATGGCTCGAAGGCAAAGATCTGCCAGGCATGCAAGCGCTTAAAAACGCAATGAGCCAAAATACCTAATTGATCATGGAACGGGAGAGAGTTCTGGCGCAGCGGCCTCACTCTTTTGTGGCCTTAATCCAACATACAAAAGCAAAACTGCTGCTATGCATATTGAGGAATATGTTCCCACAGCAATACCAATGATAATTGGCAAGCTGAATTCCGCAATGACCTTACCGCCAAAGAAGTACAATGCCGTTAATGAAATAAGCGTCGTGGATGAAGTCAGAATCGTTCTAGAAAGAGTTTCATTAATGCTTCTATTAATGAGCGTTTTGAGATCCATTTTCTTATTTTTACGTATATTTTCACGGATACGGTCGTAGATCACTACCGTATCGTTGATAGAATATCCAGCTGTTGTAAGAATCGCCACAATTGCGGTGATGTTAAACTCAAATGGCAAGAAACAATACATAGCCAGAATAGCAAAACAATCGTGTACCAAGGCCAGAATTGCGCACACCGAAAACTGCCAATCAAAGCGAACCCAGATATAAACCAACATCGCAAGGATCGCCAGAGCTACAGCCGTGATTCCGTTTCTGATTAGTTCATCTCCAGCTTTGGGGCCAACTGTTTCAATCTGTCGGTATTCAATGCCGCTTCCCAATCCTTCTTTAATTTTCACCAATGCTTCTTGCTGTGCCTTCTCACCGCCAGGCTGACTTTGGATACGAATCAAAACATCATGAGGGCCACCAAAGCCTTGCAGCGTGTGATCTCCCAGTCCAAGCCCGCTTATCTTCTCACGAAGTGCTGACACATCGGCTGGCTGCTCGGTACGAATTACAATGGAAAAACCGCCCTTAAAGTCGATCCCAAAGTTCAATCCTTTGATCAAAATTCCAGCTAAGGTCACAATAACTAATAGGATTGACAGGCCTAAAGTTATAAAACGTGCGCCTACAAAATTAATATTAGTGTTGTGAGGAATAAAGTTAATTGACCGCATTAGACCTTCTCAATTTAAATGGGCAACGTTTTAGGTTTGCGCCAACGATACCAATAAATAATAATCAAGCGTGTTAGCGAAATAGCTGTAAACATGGAAATCAAAATACCTAAGCCCAACGTTACAGCAAAACCTTTCACAGGGCCTGTCCCCTGCCACCAAAGAACCCCAGCGCCAATTAGTGTCGTCAAATTTGAGTCGGTAACAGTTGCCATCGCGCGCTTATAACCTGCCTCAATCGCCGACAGCGGTTTCATCCCATTGCGGATTTCTTCTTTCACACGTTCATAGATAAGAACGTTAGCATCAACCGCCATACCAAGCGTTAACGCAATACCCGCAATACCTGGAAGGGTAAGAGTCGCTTGAAGCGCTGACATGGCACCAATCAACCACACCAAATTGACAATCAATGCAATATTAGCAATCAATCCAAAAAACATATAAGCAATGATCATAAAGATCGCCACCAAAATCACAGAAATTATTGTCGCATTTTGGCCAGCCTTAATGGAATCTGCACCCAAATCTGGGCCAACTGTACGTTGCTCAAGAACGGTGAGAGGAGCTGGCAGAGCACCGGCTCGCAAAAGAAGGGCTAGATCACTCGCTGACTTCATAGTGAAACTACCTTCAATCATGCCCGTACCACCTGTTATAGGTGACATTATCCGAGGCGCACTAATAACTTTATCATCCAAAACGATAGCAAACAATTTTTCGATGTTCTCACGCGTCACATCGCCAAACTTTTTTCCACCAATTGAATCAAATTTAAATTCAACTATCGGCGATCCTCTCTCGGGGTGAATTCCCGCTGATGCGTTCACAAGGTTCTCACCACTAACCAAGACTTTCTTTTTGACAAGGATACGATGCGGCTCACCTTCATCACGATCTAACATCTCTAGTAGTTCAGAATCAGGGGGAACACGCCCAGCCATTGCCTCTTCGATAGAATGCTCCATATCAACCATACGGAACGTCATTTTCGCTGTCTTGCCCAAAAGCTCTTTTACATGCTCTGGGTCATCAACACCCGGTAACTGCAAAATGATTCTGTCCTCACCTTGTTTTTGGATAATAGGTTCACGCGTTCCAGAATCATCCACACGCCGACGAACAATTTCAAGAGACTGCTCAACAGCACTTCGCTTGCGTATAGCAATAGCTTCAGCCGCTGGCTTGACAACAACGCCTGCCTCACCCTGCCTCTCAACAACCAAAGATGCATCGCCCGCACGAATATGCAATGCCGCCTTTTCAAACTCAGCAGGATTACGTAGCTGGAAAACAACGTGATCCGCTTTTGCCATAATCCCCATATAACCTATTTTTTGCTTACGCAAACCATCTCTCACGCCATCGGCAATGCTATTGGTCATATCCTGGACAACCGTCTTCATGTCCACTTCAAGCAAAAGATGTGAGCCACCTTGAAGGTCAAGGCCGAGAACAACAGTGTTTGCCGGAAACCACGAAGGAAAGGCATCCCGAATCTTTTGTGGCAATACATTGGGCAAAGCCAATACAAAACCAAACAAGGATATACCCAGTATCAGAATGACTTTCCATCGTGGCAAATTCAGCATCTTTTAAGCCTTATCCAAAAGCTATTTTTTAACGGGCTTTTTAGGAGCCACTGAGCCCTTTTTTGCAACTGGCTTAGCCGCCGCAGGCTTCTTAGATGACTGGCTAGGCTTTGCAGCAGGCTTAGCAACTGTCGGTGATTTAGCCGCTTCCACAGGCTTTACAGCAGCAGATTCCACGCCCTGGGGCTGCACGTTTGTCTTTGTTAGAATGTCAGACACGCTAGCCCGGTTTAAACGGATCACAACATTTGGAGCAATCTCAACATGCACCTCTTGATCATTCTCAAGTCGACTAACTGTTCCAAAAATACCGCCAGTTGTAACGACTTTATCGCCACGACGCAAGCTGGACAACATTTCCTTTTGTTGCTTCATTCTCTTCTGCTGTGGGCGGAATATGAGAAAATAAAATACCACAATGATAAGTACAAAAGGCAACAGTGACATTGGATCAAACCCAACCGCAGCAGCGGGATTTGATCCAGGTGTTTGTGCAAACGCTGTTACTGCGAAAAACATACGAGGCTCCTTATTTAAAACTGAAACGATCTTACATTCAAACCACACGCCTGAAAAGCCTTGTTTGTATGTTTTTATAAAAAATTAACAAAATTTTCCTTATATCTGAGACTGAATCAACAAAGGCAAAAACTCTTTTGCGCTTTGTAATAACTCTTGATCAGCATCTTCGATCGCGTGATTAATCAGCTTTTGAATTAAAGCTTGCCGCTGAGCAAGAGTTATATCACCCAGCACCGTTGCGGTACGATGGATCTTAGCCGCAGCAAATTTCTCAGCAAACCCCATGCTATCTCGAATTTCAAACCGAACATCAATCTCAGCTTCGTATTGCTCAGAAGGTTGCCCTGAAATCACGTCTTTGCTTGAATTCCCATTGGCCAAATTCGTCTGCTTAAGGGCCGCTAAGTTGACAACGATGTACCCCACCTTTTCACCACCTACAGGTTTAAATCGGGAAGAAAACCAATTTTTAACCTGCGTTGCAAAAGGAACTTCAACCCATTGCCCACTATTGTCTAGGCCAGAGTTTGCCGCCAACTGAACATTAATACCTTCCACTGCCAAACCGACAGAATCTTGCGTCATCTTCATCGCTGGCATGCTGGTATGGCCCTGGCACCCCCCCCAAACAAGGAAAACAAAACCAAGCAATACTTTGTGTGAATATTTTTTATTAAACACTTTTTGCTCCTAATTTAAATCCACGACATATTCCTGGCCACAAAACTCACATGTTACCGCCACATTTGGCTCATCAAACTGATCCGTCAGTTCACTTAAGACTTTGTCTACTTTTTCTTGTGAGCATCGGCAACGCGCCTCTAGTGGCAATGGAGAGTGAACCCGAACCCCATACTCATGAAACAAACGGTACAGCAAATCATCAAGAGGCAGGTTTTCGCCAATTAACTCCGCTTGCACCACTGATAACACCATAGTAACAGCTGTTTCCCAATCGTCAACTATACTTAACCTTGCATCCTGCAACTGTTGAATCATAATACAGCCCGAACGCCATCCGAACCTCTCCAAGTGCTGCGAGTCCCTCCATAGGATTTCGTGCTTGGCCTCCTCAGGCGGCATCACTTGCAGTTGGATCATTGTTTGACATTGAACAGATTGTGTAAAGTAATGCATGAACGATGATTCAAGCGTTTCACCCGACAATTCAACCACGCCCTGATATCTTTGCTGATTCAAATCAGCAGGATCCACGACCATAAGCAAATACCCTTCTCCAAAAAGCTCTGATGAAGAATACTCTTTCCCTGACTCCCATTTTGGAAGCATAGCCTCATCAAAACGCGCATAAGCCCGCACATAGCCATTATGATCAACGTCACAAACCATTGTTTGAATCGCACCAGCACCCTTAATTTGAAGAGTCAGAACTCCTTTATATTTAAAGGTCCCATATAGAACCACAGATAACGTTATGAGTTTTGCCAAAGTAAAATTAACAACATTAGGGTAGTTATGCCTTAAGATAATACTGTTCAGGACTCTTTCCAACCGCACAGCGTGCCCGCTAATAGTCGTGGTTTCAACGCCAAATGGCCTTACGGAATCAAGCCCTTCTATGGGGGCAGAAATAGTATCGCTAAGCACGCTATCCTCTACTTGTCTAAAGCTGTTTACCATGCTTCACACAGTTAGCCAATTTTGTAAACAGGCCATAAAAAAAGAGAGGGCAGAACCCCCTCTATATTTTGGTTTTAAAAAGCAAACCTACTTTTCAATAGCAACCTTAAGTGAAGACTGCTTGTCTTTTGTTTGAAACGAAACAACTTGACGAACCGCAGGAACTTGAATGCCAGCTTCTGCAAATTTCAATTTGAGACGCCTCCTAAACTCCTGATCCACAACATGATATGGGTCAGGCTCGGTCTTCATAATGGACATAATGTTAGTAGACGTATCTGTCAGCTTACTAACGCCAATAACTTTCAGTTCGCTTAGTACTTTTGGAGCAAACTTCTTATCAGAATGCATTTCAGCCCCAACCTTTTCAAACAAAGACATAACCGTTGCGATATTTGCGTCATGGCCAACAGACACTTCCATTATGCAATTTGAATAATCTTTGGAGAGATTTGTCACTGTTCCAATGCCACTGTATGGCACAGTATGAAGCTCGCCAGAAATATTCCTAAGCACGATTGTGCGAATGGTAAAGGAAACCACTTCTCCGCTCACACCACCCACATTCACCACATCGCCAACCTCAATGCTGTTTTCCATCAGAATGAAAACACCCGTCACAACGTCCTGAGCAAGCCTTTGTGAGCCCATCGCTACAGCTAAACCGATGACGCCCAAACCCGCCAATAGGGTTGTAACGTTGATTCCCAGCTGAGCAAGAGAAACCACAAGAGCTAAAATGATGATGAACCATTTGAAAACATTTCTAACAATGGGCATAAATGTTTTAATTCGGCTGGATGGCTGAACAAGCTTACCCCCTATTGTCATAGGACGAAGCGCGTCTTCAATAAGCCTATTGATAATCTCCCAAACCAACACTGCCAGCAATGAAATAACCATAATCGCTAGGCCATGGCCAATGAAAACTTCGCCAGCCTTGGTTTTAGCTAATTCCCCTAAATCAACACCCCAGATATTCAGCAGCAAGATAAATGCTCCAAAATGCACGATGCCATGCAAGAGCGCATCCAGATGCGGCATTGATGAGGCTTGGTTTGGCTTAATGTCAACCTTACTTTTGCCTGACAGAAGTCGAATCAATTTAACAATGACGATATGCGCAATACGAACAACCATAATGGTAAGCGCAGACAGCGTTACGCAACGAACCAAGTATGTATGTCCTGTTTCCGGATTAATGGACCAAGCCACAAAAATTGACAACAACGAAACAGTCGCTAGCAGATGCCATATCTCAGAAATAAACACCAGGATTTCTCTCATCGCTTTTGAGCGAGCTTCATTCTGCTCAACCTCACTTCTTAGCCAATTAGCAACATCAGCCCGATACTGGAACACAAAGTTTATGGCCATAACGGTAGTAATAAGCCCCACAATTCTTGACCACAGAATTCTTGGCTCAGCTTCTAGCCCTAAAACCTCCGTGATATTGCTGATAGCAAACCCTACCACTGCAAACACAAGAATTGCCCTTAAGAAGTTAAACATGCGATTGGCTTTTTGATCATTGATTTGCAAGTATCGCTCAGCTGATGCTTTTGGTGAAAGAATGACATTGGCAACAACCATGCATGCACGATAGACAAAAACCGACAGCAAAACATGCAATGCAGCTACCCCCAAGCCATCTGTAACAGCTTGCATTTGAGCAAGTGAACCTTGTCTAAAAAATATCAGCACAGAATAAACAAACGAAACACTAGCTATGTAAAAAACAAAGACTGGAATAATGTGCGCAAGCAAATGAGTCAGCAAGAAAGCATGCTGGCTCACCATACTTGTAGCACTACTAGGAGATGATTTTTTGCGAATTTCTGTAAAGAGGATCCTGCAACCTTTTTCGAAAAGAAAACCTATCAAAATTGCTAAGCCCAATAAAATGATCGCGCTCAATACCCCCTTTAGGTGGTGTGTTGAGAATTTTTCAAAGAATATTAGAAACTGAGCAGGTATTCTCTCTACAGCCGGCGCCATATTGACCAAAGCTTCAGTGACCATCATGGATTGTTGGGTGATGGTAAATATGACAGAATCGAGAAACCCTTTAGGTGTTTCGGGTTTCTTTTCTTGCAATCCCTGCAGGACCTTGATTTTTTTGATCAAATCCTCCCGCATTTCAGGATTCTCAAGAGTTTTGATTAATGGTTCCAACCCTTCGGCTTTGACCACTTGCCCAGCAGCTTTTTCTGATTGAGCTGGCTCCTCAGCAAGCCCCAGCCGCACAACGCTTAAGGCAACCAGGCATGTAAAAATCAATACCCCCAAACCTGAAGATAGAAAACTTCGAATGCTCTTTATGGTTTGTACCAACATAATGCCTCCTAGTATTTATTTTATTAGGCAGTTTTTTAAGCCAGCCTATCTTTATTTATATAGATGTTATTTAAAAATTTATTAAAATGTACCAGATTTATCAAAAGATTAAAAGCGGTTACCCATTTTACTATGTCAGATCAATGGCCAATCAGCATTCTTTGTTTGCTAAGAATCGCTCAATCTCAAGGGCTACCATGCACCCTTGTCCTGCAGCTGTAACAGCTTGCCTATAAATTTTATCTTGGACATCCCCTGCCGCGTATATACCAGGAACGGAAGTCTCAAGACGTTGGTTGGTTATAATATAACCCTCCAGGTCCAATTGGATTTTACCTTGAAATACCTGCGTCATGGGTGAGTGACCAATGGCTATAAATAGACCGTCTACAGCAATTTTTTCAGCCAATGCACCTAATGGATCTTTTAACTGAAGATGTGTTACTGATGGCGGGTTATTATCGCCTAAAACTTCGTGAATTTCTCTGTTCCAGATGACGCTAATCTTTGTATTTTTAAGCAATCGATCTTGTAAAATTTTTTCAGCCCTCAGTTTGTCTTTCCGATGGATCAAAACAACAGAAGCCGCATGATTGGTTAAGTACAAAGCTTCCTCAACCGCTGCGTTACCGCCGCCTACTACAGCAACTATTTTATTTTTAAAGAAGAAACCGTCACAGGTTGCACATGCTGAAACGCCAAAGCCACGATATTTCTTTTCACTTTCTAAACCAAGCCATTTAGCCTGTGCACCAGTGCAAATTATCACACTGTCGGCAGTATAGACGACGTTTCGATCGGTACGACAAACAAAGGGCCGCTTCGAAACATCAATGTCGGTAACAATATCGTAATGACACTTAACACCCACATGCTCAGCCTGCTTGAGCATCTGCTCCATAAGCCATGGCCCTTGGATAGTGTCCGCAAATCCTGGATAGTTTTCAACATCCGTGGTGATCATCAATTGCCCACCAGGCTGAGGGCCCATGAGCATAATTGGGTTTAAACTGGCACGCGCAGCATAGATAGCCGCCGTATAACCAGCAGGGCCAGCCCCAATGATGAGTACTCGAGTGTGATGTTGTTCCATGGATAAAGTAGCCTTAAGTTTAAATCTCTATCCAAGTTTTTTACACTAAGTCTCAAGATCAGGCAAGTTTTTGAATGCAGCCAACGCTTCAGGGTTCGCCAATGCTTCCACATTCATTACAGGTCGCCCATGGATAACATTCCGCACGGCAAGTTCAACAATTTTGCCACTCTTTGTACGCGGAATATCTGGCACTTGAATAACCTTCGAAGGCATGTGCCTTGGGGAAGCATTGAGGCGAATTTGCTTTTTGACCCTATTTATTAACTCATCATCCAACACAGCGCCTTTTTTCAATTTAACGAATAGAATAATACGCACATCATTATTCCAGTCCTGACCCACAGCGATGCTCTCTACAATTTCTGGAATTTGCTCAACCTGACGATAAATTTCACCCGTGCCAATGCGCACACCACCCGGGTTCAAAATCGCGTCAGAACGACCATAAATGATAAGACCGCCATCGCTTTTAAGCTCCACCCAATCACCATGGCACCAAATCCCATTGAAACGACTAAAATAGGCATCTTTATATTTTTGATCATCAGGGTCATTCCAAAATCCTATCGGCATACTTGGAAAAGGAGCCGTACAGACAAGCTCACCCTTTTCTCCCATAACAGGGTGGCCGTTATCATCAAAAACCTCAACTTGCATCCCAAGCCCTCGCGTTTGGATCTCACCCCTCCAAACAGGTAACATTGGTGAACCTAAGACAAAGCAAGAAATGATGTCAGTCCCTCCGGAAATAGATGAAAGACAAACATCATCTTTAAGATGGTCATAAACAAAGTCATAGCTTTCTGCAGCAAGAGGTGAGCCCGTGGAAAGGATCATACGCATGGCTTTAAGCTTGTGCGTACGCTTAATACTTACCTCATTTTTCTTAAGAGAATCGATGTACTTAGCTGAAACTCCGAAATGCGTAATGTCATATTTTTCTGCATAATCCAATAAAACATGATCATTTGGAGAAACAGGAGAACCATCAAACAGAATGAGAGTTGCCTGCGATGCAAGTGCCGAAACTAACCAATTCCACATCATCCAACCACACGTTGTGAAGTAGAATACTCTGTCGTTAGGCTTGATGTCACAATGCAGCTGATGTTCCTTCAGATGCTGAATCAATGTCCCACCCACACCATGAACAATGCACTTGGGAGCACCTGTTGTTCCGGATGTAAATGTTATAAATAAAGGATGGTTAAATGGGACTTGCACATAAGGTATTACCATTGATTCATATGAACTCATGATATGTTGCCAGGATGTTACGCTTTTGCCAGAAAGGTCTGGCAGCGCACCGGTAGCGCTTATGACAATAGTCTCAACAATAGATGGCAATTTTGTCCCAATTTCCACCACTCTATCTGCAATATCAAATGTTTTACCAGCGTAAACATATTGATCCACACTCACAAAGATCTTAGGCTCTATCTGCCCAAATCGATCCATAATACCATTCACACCAAAATCTGGAGAGCAAGAGCACCAGACTCCACCTAAAGCTGCTGTAGCCAGCATTGCAACCAATGCTTCAGAAGTATTGGAAACCAAACCTGCCACTCTATCACCAGGCTTTAAGCCACATTTGGCTAAGTGCTGGGTTACTTTTGAAACAGCATCATTAAGCTGCTTAAAAGAAAGACAATCCCTTTCCTTTTCTTCATCTAACGAAATGACAGCTATAGTATCATCGTTCTTCCATAAAAGGTTTTGAGCATAATTTAATTTGGCATCTTGAAAGTAGTGTGACTTAAACATCCCATCTAATTGCGAGGGAAGTGCTTGGCCCTTATGCTCTGCGATAATTTTAGTAAAATCCCAGACATCTGACCAGAATTCACCCTTTTGGCCAACCGACCACTGATACAGGCCATGAAAATCCACTACCGCAATATTGTGTTTCTTTTCAACATAATGGATAAACTGACTCACCAACGTTTCCGCCATTTCAGTCGGCGATGGCTGCCAAAGTGGCTCGTTCACGCTAACCTCCCATTTCTTAAACTTTAACGGCATATCAAACATAATTTACGCCCCCGATCCAACCTTTTACCACAGCATGGGCCACTAAGGTAAGAGGTAATAGTACCTGGAGAAAATCAGCGTGAATACTCAGAAAGTCTTTCAGATATGATTTTTTTCTAGAATACGATTAATTTGCATAGCCATCTGCAAATCTAACTGCGTCAGCGCACCAGTGTCATGAGTTGTTAGTTTTATTGTCACTAAGTGATAGCAATTAGACCATTCTGGGTGATGGTTGTGCTTTTCTGCCAACAAAGCTACTTGCGTCATGAATGCAAAAGCCTCAAGAAAATCATGAAACGTAAAAGCTTTTTCAATAGCTTTTCCATGATCCACAAGCTGCCAACCTTTAGCTATAACCTTAACTTCGTCTTGTATGGTAAGATCCTTAGTCATTTATCCCTCAGTTTTTATTTTGTAAATGTTACAGCAAGGTCTTGTTTGGCCACTATCGTATTTGGCCAGCTCTCTTTTGCTTCACGGGCAATTGAATCCATAACATCGTCTTTATGGTCTGGATCATGGTGAAATATGCATAGCTGCTTAACATCAGCAGCCTTACAAAGCTTAACTCCCTCTTGCCACGTAGAATGTCCCCAGCTCACTTTCGCGACATATTCATCATCCGTGTAGCTTGAGTCATAGATTAAAAGGTCAGTACCTCGAATGAGGTTAACAATATTTGGGTCAACACCATCTGATAAATGCTCTGTATCCGTAATATAACATACAGATGATTTCCCATACTGAACCCGATAACCCGTCGCTCCATTTGGATGATTTAAAGGTGCACTTTTAACCATAAGCGTTTCATCAAACGAAATCGTTTGACCGCTTTCAATATCATGATAGGCAACTGTAGCTGATAATTTAGACATGGGAACAGGGAAAATCGGCTCTTCAAAAGCTTTGAAAATTGTCCTCTGAAGCCCACCATATGGTTTTAAATGGTCCGCATATACAGAAAGTTTATGCCCTTTTTTCCATATTGGCCCATAAAACGGGTAACCAAGAATGTGGTCAATATGAACATGGGACAAGAATAAATGCGATTCCTGATAGCCAGTGGCCAAAGCATGCAGGCCCGCTTTACGAATACCAGACCCCGCATCGAAGATGATCAGTTGCCCCTTGGCTTCCACCGAAACGCAGCTTGTATCACCACCATAGCGCATGTACTTTGAATCAGCGCAAGGTATACTCCCCCTCACTCCCCAAAATCGAACTACCATTTCATTCGTATTACTCATACCTACATTCTTATTTATGGGTTAAATGATAGACACCATCCCAGTCGGCGGGAGGCGGATTTTTCGCAAAGTACGAACAACGCTCGATATATATTTTTGCAAGCTTATCATTATGAATGCTTTTAGCAAGAGAGCGATAATGCCTTAAGGCCTTATTCCAATGGCGCCCTTGATATTCCTCAAAAGCCATAGCAAACTCTTCATAGATTTCAATCAAATGGTCGTCACATCGAAATTCACCAGACCTTGTACCGCAGAGTTCATAAACTATGGTCCCCTCATTTTTGCCTTTAACAGCAACCACATCAAGCGGCCTAAAGACGAAACGGTCATGGGCTTCTTGATAAACACTATGGCTGACAAGCGCATACGTTCCATATTCTTTATTGAGAGCCTCAAGCCTTGAGGCTAAGTTCACGCCATCACCAATGATGGTATAATTCATACGTTCAGAAGATCCCATGTTTCCAACAATGACCTGAGCCGTATTGAGACCGAAACGTGTTGGCAATGGAGGCAAAGATTGAGCTATCCATTGATGATTCAGCTCATTCACCTGCCATAAGCATCGTAAAACTGTATAACATGCGTTATGGACTTGGTTCATATCGTCGTTGGGAGCTCCCCAGAATGCCATGATAGCATCCCCGATATATTTATCGATAGTACCCTTATTTTGGATAATGATTTGTGACAAACTATCAAGGTATGCTGATAAATGTATCATCAAATCTTCAGACTGCATTTTTTCTGAAATTGAGGTAAACCCCTCAATATCTGAGAACAGAATGGTTGTCTTGCGCTTTTCACCACCTAACTCAGCCGTATGCCCTGAAGCTACCAATTGACGGACTAAATCCCGAGGAACATAGCGGCTAAAGGACTGCAAACCCTGCTTCATCGATTTAAGACCATCCGCCACCATAGCAATTTCATTCAAACTTGATTTCACCTCAATTGTGTTATCAATCTCAAAGTTCTGAATTTTCCTCATGTCCTGAGCCAAGCGGCTAATGGGAACTGAGATACGCCTTGAAAAGAAGATAATAGTGATCAATGCGAGCAAGATAATTCCAAATGACATAATCATCGTATCTTCTTTGGCCCGCTTCAATGGCCCAACAAAGTCATTTTGAGGAACAACAACTCCCATAATCCAACCGGATCCATATCCTTTTGGAAACTTAACAAAACTTGCAATGTAAGGTTCTTTGTCAAGATCAAATGTAAAGTTACCTTTATTAAGTTTTTTGAATATAGTAAATGCCTCAGAAATCTGTGGTTGTCCGGCTTCATGGATATGCCCGATGGCAAAAACATCCCCTACCTTTTTAGATGTCTTCGATGTATCAGGGTGCCCAATGATTTCACCACGATCTGTTGTTATGAAAGGAATGCCATGGGTACCAATTCGGATGCGTGATAACATCGAGGATACTTGCGCCATGCTTAGATCAATGCCTATAACAGCTTTCACCTGTTTCTTTTCGTTCATAACTGGCGCTGCAGCCGTAATACCAATCTCGTTATTTTCAAACAAATAAACATCTGTCCAGCGTGAGTCCTTCGATTCTTTTGCTATCGTATACCATGGCCTGACACGCGCATCGTAACGGACCTTCAAGCTAGGAATCTCTTCCTTCCCAATCACCACACCAGATTTATTCAAATATTCACGAGATTCTGTAGGGGTTACTTGAGAGCGATCAATTCGCCTAACCATAAACGTTGCATCTTGCGGCACAGGGATCGACTCAGTTACATACTGCTGCTTATCCAAAATACGCCCAACGTTTAAAACATTTCCGCTCTCATCACCTAAGAAAAAAGCCTCCATATTCTTTTGATAACTCAACAGACCTATCATTTGAGCAACTAACTCTTTGTCCTGAACGATGGGGTACGATGAAGAATTAATCGACCACGTTAAGCTTTGAGCAAGCTTCATAGCCTCATCCAAACCAGTTACTGTTGATTCAATAGCTTCGCGAGTAATACTATCAATTTGCTGGTCTGCGCTATTTAAAAACGCCCTTGAAGTTTCGTAGTAAGTATAGGAAATGATGGTTACCGAAGTTGCTAGCAACAACGATAAAAATACCGTCAATAACACTAAAAATACGGATAGAATGCTAAGCTTTATGCGCTTTATTCCAAACATGCGAGGCCCCATTATCAGCAGAATACACGCTTAGCTTAATGGAAACTGGCTTCTAAATAGTTAATTTTGGGGCGAATTAATAACTTTTCTTGTTAAAGCAAAGTATACAACTAACACCAAAGCGCCCATGGCAAACACAAAGTTACCAAGCGCGCTAATGGGGGCCCCCATTACCATCCACCCGCCTATTTGAACAGCAAAGGCGATCACAAATCCTCTTAAGGCACCCTGTAAAGCTGACGCTGTACCCAAAGCAGATGGAAATAGGCTTAATCCTTTATCCACATGTGTCACGATAGAGGAATTAATGCAAATGGTGAAAAATACCATGCAGACCGTTTGCACCCAAAGAACCGTCGGGAAAAACCATGTAGCAACCATAAATAAAAATGAACTTATAAATCCACAAAATACCGAGAACCTAAGGACTTTTTCAACTCCGTGATTGCGAATGATGCTCCCTAACATCACACTCAAGCCACCTTGAATAAACATAAATATACTTTGGTACCATCCATAACTGATCTCGCTTAGACCAAAATCTCGAATAAGATAATGAGAAGCCAAACTCAAATACCCAACACTCGCTCCAATCATAAGACCAGGAGTCAATCCCAACCCCAAGAACTCTTTAGATAAAATCATTTGTCGATAGGATCTTAGAAGCTGACTCCAATTGGCCTTATGGCTTGCTTTTAATGTTTCTGGCAAACAAAAATAAACCACTCCCAGCGCTACGGCTGTCATGACGAATACAAACACAAAAGTTGACCGCCATCCCCAATAATGGATCATATACCCACCGAAGATTGGGGCAAGAGCAAGAAATAAGGTTAAACTTGCAGAAAGATAGGAGATATAAATGGGCCTTTTTTGACGATCGCACACATCAGCAATGAGTGTGAATCCCATAACAAACGTCACACCACACCCAACCCCTTGCACAAACCGCCACATGATAAAAGAACTATATGGCTGCGGAAAACAGACGGCAGCAGAGGCTATAAGCATCAGGCCAAGAAAACCAAACAACACCTTCCTTCGCCCATAAGCATCTGCCAATGTTCCACAAATGAGGAGGGTTACGGTTGTGCCTAAGGACATTGCGCTAATCAGCCATTGCGTTTGGCCTTGATTAATGCCGAGTTCTTTTGATATTTCTGGCAAACCTGGAACAAAAACATCGAAGGCAAAGCAACCTGTAACCATACAATAGATGGCTATTAAAAGGATACGAAATTGAGATATTTCCCCGTTTCTAGTCATTTTTATCCACAATTAACTTTTATGTACAATATCTTGTTTTAAACATAACCAACAAGAGGATTTTTGCTTTAATTCTCAAAACATTCCATTCGACAAGAGATAGTTGTTATCGTATAGGTGATATTGAAAACTTCATGAAACACATCGCATGTTAAAGGAGAATGAGAGATGATTGTAACCCTCCCCCCATTACCATATGAACTGACGGCACTTGAGCCATACATCTCCAAACAAACGCTCGAGTTTCATCATGGGAAACACCATCAAACTTATGTCACTAATCTGAATAACCTTATCCAAAGCGCTCCTCAACAATACGCTTCTTTAGAGGATATCATCCGCGACACCGCAGGCAAAGCTGGCCAAGAGGGCATCTTCAATAATGCCGCCCAAGTTTGGAACCACACCTTTTTTTGGAACGGCATGAAAGCCAATGGTGGTGGCGAGCCAACGGGGGATATAGCGGCATTGATTCAGCGCGACCTAGGTGGCTACGAAGGATTTAAAGATACCTTTAAAAAGACAGCTATCTCACAATTTGGTAGCGGTTGGGGTTGGCTAGTCTTAGATGAGAATGGCACACTCAAGGTCACCAAAACAGGCAACGCCGATCTTCCTATGATCCATGGCCAGAAAGCCCTGCTCGCCTGTGATGTATGGGAACATGCGTATTATCTCGATTATCAAAATCGGCGTGCTGACTTTGTGGATGCTTTTTTAAATCATCTTATCAACTGGGATTTTGTGAACCAGAACCTGGCCGCTGGATAAACGACACGAACTAAAAACCCCGGGACATGCCCGGGGTTGTGGTATACGTACAGCCACATTATAGGTGGCTTTGTTTTTGAGTCGGCTGAGATTATCCAAGTCCATGAAAAGTACAATAATCACAACCGACTCTTGGATATTTACACGAAAACCCATGAGAAGATAAAGAAGGTGGACGGCATCGTTGAGATGCAATGAGCGCATGTCTATTTCATCGTTAAACATTTAGTATTTTTTGTCATTTCACCTCCTAGCATTTTTCATCACCCCTGCCCTCTTTACTCTAGTTTTTTTGGAACCGAGTTAATGAACTTTTATAAGGATGACAGAGAAACCGGGCACCTCCTTTGTCATTCCCGCACTTGATGCGGGAACCCAGGCATTTATGTGGCCCCCCGCTTTCGCGAGGGTGACAGGGAAAAGAACGAAGACGACAGGAAAAAGAGCGTGGGTGACAAGCCCCCCTCTTTGCCTTCCCGCACACCTTTCCTTGTCTTCCCGCACACCTTTCCTTGTCTTCCCGGACGCAGATCCGGGATCCAGGCTTTTTATGGCCCCCGTCTAGCTTTCTACCCAATGCATGCCTAAACCGATATTTGCCGCTGAACAAAAATGTCCCTTGGCGCCAGTATGCTAATTATGCATCAAATACCGTTTGACCATGCATTCCGTTAAGCTAGAATTGTGCCCATAATGGAGGGGCAGGAGCAATGATCCTTGATCCAACCTAGAATTAAAATGATGAATGAACCGGCTTAATTATATACAGCAAAATGCACATGACTAAAGATCCAACATAATTCTATATTTCTTTTTTAATCTCCCACTGTTTTTCAATGAGACTATTCTCTCCCTGACTCATTTCTTTCAAGTATTTGAGAAATTTTTGTATTCTTGCGTTTCCCTGAAGGTAAGGCGGATAAACATAAAAATTCTTTTTTTGATAACTCATATTCACATCGTAAATGCCCTGCAATACAGGCATCAGCTGACTATTAATCACTTGGTAGAAAGGCAAAAACCCAATACCTACCCGTGATTCCACCATAGCGCGAGCCGTCAGCACATCATCTACCTCTAAAAATGGTTTGCGTGGATTTTTCTCATGCCTTCCCTGAAATAAAAGAGGATTGCTTCCAATTGGATCCAGCCCAGAATGCGCACGAGACCAGCGATAACCAATGATACGGTGATGATCTAAGTCTTCAAAAGTGCGCGGCATCCCATATTTTTGCAGATAAGCTGGGTGGGCATAAGGATAAAAATGAAATTCACACAAAACTTGCCAAATTAAACCTGTATCCCTGGGCGGCGCCAATGGAGTAAGGCCAACGTATGTCCCAGAAAAATAGCTGGCATTAGGCAACATTTGATATTCATCCGTATTGATCATAATTTCAATATCGGGGTTCTGAGTTTTAAACTCCTCCAGATGGGCCGCGAGCCAATTGATGCCAAATTTAGCGGTGACAATCTGCAGAGGGCCGGAAGTAGAACTTTTCAGATCCCGAGCACGAGTGAAAATTTCCTCAAAGTTGAATAAGCGTTCGTCCATCTGCTCGCAGACATATCGACCAGCATCGGTGAGCCTGACACCTTTTGGATATGATACTAATAACTGCGTACCAACAATTTCTTCCAGCCTGCGCATCTGGCGACTCACGGTTCCTTGATTCACACCCATGATATCGGCCACACGAGTATAATTCTCATGGGCGGCCACGAGTCGGAACGTTTTCAAAAGTTCGAAGTTAAAGTCCATGGGTCACCGCGTATGTTAGGGGCTACCCCCATTTTGATCGATAAATGTAAACGGAACCTTAAGGTTCTCTGGCAATACTCTCCTTCATCCATGCAACAAGACCCACTTGATGCGGGAACCCAGGCTTTTTATGGCCCCCCGCTTTCGCGAGGGTGACAAAAAAAGAGCGAAGATGACAGGGAAAAGAGCGAAGACGACAGGGAAAAGAGCG